>Ga0222419_100057_pt1 | contig 209361 bp, 162 predicted proteins | sample 1B20Ametagenome_FD_182474 | JGI IMG/M metagenome (GOLD analysis project Ga0222419, IMG submission 182474) | Enriched microbial communities from leaf-cutter ant dump, University of Wisconsin, Madison, United States - 1B20A (version 2) | ecosystem: Environmental > Terrestrial > Nest > Insects... | reverse complement strand
TCCCGCTGCAATTCGGGGCGGTCAAGGATGTTGACGCAGCGTTCAACGAGTACCTGGAGAAGGCCAAAGCCGCTGGCTGGCAGAAGGTGAAGGATGAAGCTGTGAAGCAGATCGGCGAATATTTGCAGGGCAAGTAAGCACAACCGAAGCAAAGGAGATGAAGAAAGAGTGACCAAGCATAAGCCCGTAAGAAAATTGCTCATGCTGTTGCTGTCCTTCCTGATGGTCTTCGGCATGATCAACTTCATGCCCGGCCCGCAAACACCTGTCGCGAACGCGGCTGATTCCGATTGGCCCGCCTCGTCCATGGTGGCCTATACGATGCCATTCCGGCCGATCGACGGGCTTAACACGACGCAGAACCCGCCAGATTTCAGCTGGCCCTTCATCGTCGGCGCGGACAGCTATAAACTTCAAGTAAGCAGCGACGCGAACTTCACAACGGTGGAGAAGGAAGTCACATTGGGAAAAAACTTGTACAACTTTCCATCTACGTTCGCTGCAGGGACTTGGTACTGGCGTGTAAGTTATCTGAAAGCGGGTACATGGTCAAACTGGAGTACGGTTCGGAGGTTCCGGATCGAGCAGAACAGTGTCCCGTTTATTATGCCGACGATTGATGAGATGAAAGCCAGTGTGGGCTCGGCTCACCCGCGGATCTGGACCAATCCGGCAACGCTTGACCAGTTCAGAAGTTTGGCAACGACTACAGGCGCGGCCAGATATCAATCCGCTTTGAGCGGCGCGATCACAGCTTTAAACAGGGTTAATCCTTGGACGGAGCCTGTATACAGAACGAACCTTCCTTTGGCACAGGCAATCTCCCAACTTAAGTCGGATACGGACCCCATATTAGCCGATATGATGAATACGGCATTCATCTACTTGATTACCGGGGAAGATGTATATGGTGCGAAAGCCAAAGAGCTGCTGCTGTTCGTCTCCTCCTGGAATCCGGATGGGGAAACCAGCTTCGATCACAATGATCAGGTGCATCGCGCCATCGCTTATAAGTCGGCAGAGGTGTACGACTGGATCTATGACTTGTTATCCGATGATGATAAAGAAGCCGTCCAGGCGATGGTGATATCGCGTACGGAAACCATGTTTCAGAAATATCTGGTTAACAAGCCGACCTATCAATATCCCTATGATTCGCACGGTTGGACGATTCTCGGCTACATCGGCATCATCGCAACCGCGATGCTGAACGATATAGATGAAGCGACGACCTGGTTCAACGAATCAATCCCGGTCTACAGCAATCTCTTTACCCTCTGGGGCGGGGAGAATGGCTCCTGGTATTCCAGCACCGGTTACTGGCAGTGGGCATCCTTGGCAGATAAAGAGTTGATGGATATATTGTACAGTTCGGGCGCCATCAACTTGTACAAGAAAGCCTTCTCGCGCAACGAAGGCCTGTTCCCGCTGTATTCTTGGCCACATGGGAGTCCGAAAGGCGTGTTTGGCGATGCCAGCGAATATGCGCCTAACGGCTCCAGTGTGTCCGTGTTAAACCGCCTTTCTCAAATTCATCAGGATCCAAGGCTGAAGTGGGAATCGGAAGCGATCAGCCAAGCGCCGAACGCTGGATTGCAAGATTATTTCTACGGGGATACCAGCCTGGGAACAATGCCTCCGCTGGACTTGCCGACTTCCAGGTGGTTTGAGGATACGGGGCTTGTCACGATGCATTCCGATCTGATTGACCGGGATCGCATCTCCTTCTATTTCAAATCCAGCCCTTATGGTTCTATCATCCATGCTCATGCTGATCAGAATGCATTTATTATTAACGCCTACGGCAAGTCATTGGCGCCAGAAACCGGCTTCTATGAATATTATAACAGCCCGCACCATGCCGGGTTTACCAGACAGACCTTCGCCGCCAACGCCATTACGTTCGACGGGAAGAGAGGGCAGCCGATTGAGAACACTGCTGCGGACGGCAAAATCCTTGGTTTTGTTTCGAATCCCGCATTCGATGCGACCAGCGGAGACGCGACAGCTGCCTACATGGGCGCACTTACCAAAGCGGTCCGGCACGTCCTGTATATACGGCCTGACATGTTCGTGGTGATTGATGACCTGGCCACGAATAAAACAGGCGGCTCCAAATTCGAATGGAACTTGCATGCCGAGCACAGTCTGGCGATCGACGATGACGGGCAAGGCGCAACCATTACCGAGGGCAAAGCGAAATTGAATGTACAGTTCTACACCGCCGACCCATTAACCCATAATTATACAACAAAGTACTTGAACGCCAACGGCATCGAAGTTCCTCCAGATCCACTTAGTTCATTCGCAGGCAAGCATGAAGTGCATGCGCAATTTATTACGCCGGCGACGAATGCAACCAAAATCGTGACGACGATGGAAGTGTACCAGAACGGTGAAACCGCGCACGACGTTACATCAGTCATCAACGACAATTATACGAAATTGACCTTCGTGGATGGCACCGTCGTATACGTCCGGATGAAGGACACCGGGCTCATCGATACAGGTGACAACATCAAGTTCGATGGTGCGGCAATCGCGATCAAGGGCGACTCCATCATGCTGGTGAACGGTACCAAGCTGATGAAGAATGGCGAAACGCTCATTGATAGCAATAAGCTGGTCACGGTTGCCTATGGCGGCGAGCGCTTATCCGTATCGAGTCAAACCAATGCCGACATTACACTGTATGCGCCGGATGTGGCGCGTCTTCGGGATTACGACAGCGGCAATGACATTCCGAACAACGGTACGCCCGAAGAGGATGTTAACTTGCGCGGCTTGCATTGGACGAAAGCCGACAATTATCTGACCTTGAATGTGGACAGCGGTCAGAAAGCGTTCAAGCTGAATAATGCACCGATTCCGACTCCGCAGGCGTCAGTGGTGCTCCAGACGGAAATCGACGGCGTTGCACACGCAATCACCCTGCAGTCGTGGACAGATATTAACGGAGAAACGGTCAGCTGGGGCAAGCTTGTGAACCCCGCAGGGTTCTATAATGTCATCAATGCGCCGGCCGGATTTTCATTCGTTAAATACGGTCATGCCAATGCGACGGTTCTGGATCCGAATACGCCGATTATCATTCGCGGCGCATTAAGCGAGCTGAAGCTCGAGACCCTGTCTACGGGCGCGCCGACGCCTTCGGTCGTAAAGCAATATCCAGATGACGATAAAGACAAGATGTCTATGGTATGGAAAGAAGCGGAAGACATCACAAGTTGGAACGGCGGGAAAGAGCCTAGATCATACAGTACGCGACCGTTCCTCTCTGGCGGAGAAGGTATTGGCGGCTGGGATATGCCCGGGGTTTCGATGACATGGACCTTGGACGTACCTAAAGCGGGCAAATACGATGTCTATATGAAGTACGTTGCGGGCTGGGATGTGACCAGCGAAGAAGATATCAATGGCGATTCGATCCGCTATTTGCAAGTCGGCGATGAGATGACGTACATCAAAGCGCCAAAGACCATTGACTTCGGCTCTGTGAATGAGAACTGGCGTGGTCTGCGCATGCAAACGGGCGTGCAATTGCCGGCTGGACCTGTTGACATCACGATGTGGCATCAGCTCGGGGGCATGAATCTGGACTGGATCGCGCTCATCGAAGTCAAGGCCGACGAACTCAGGCCGACTACGCCTACGCTGAGTTTGGGTGCGCAAACGAAGGGCTCCGTAGATTTGAGTTGGACGGCATCTACAGACCCCGCAATCACAGGGGTCACAACCGGCATGAAAGATTATGTGATCTATGCGAACGGCGTTGAGAAAGCTGTTATTCCTGCGGGCACCACGTCCGCAACCGTGACGGGACTCACCATCGGGGAGACTTATGACTTTACCGTCAAAGCCCGCGATGTCAACGACAATTACTCCAATCCGTCGAATAGCGTCACGGCGAGCATCACGGAGATGGCAAAGCCTGTCTGGTCCGATTCCGCATCGATCAAGCTTTTTCAAGTTTATCCCAATGCGGCAAGATTGTCGTGGGATTCCGCTGCAGCGAGTGAAGGCGGCGTCACCTACACGCTCTTTAAGAAGGTTGGGGCGGCTTACGAGCCGGTCACCACGACGACCCAAACGTCGTTTGATATCACCTTGCTGCAGCCAAACACCTCATATACCTTCAAGGTTAAGGCAGCGAACGATGATGGCACATTCGCCCCAGGGGAAGCCGCGATTTCGTTCAAGACGCCTGCGGTTGATGCGAATGATGCGACGTTCTATGAATCGTTCGACGATTGGCCTTTGGGCGATTATGCAGGCACAGGCGCTGGTTCGACCTGGGAAGTAAATACATCAACACAAGCTGGCAAAGATCCTACCTTGGTTCAGGTGGTGGACCTAGGCTCGGGCAACAAAGGCTTGAAGCTGACCGATAATTATACGGATGGCCCATATGTTCAATCGCCTCAGTTGACAAGGAGATTGTCAGGTCCGAAGTTGGTCGGTGGTAAAGTCGTCCTGGAAACCAAGGTTCAGTTTAAGAAGCTGGATCCTGCGATCAATGTCGATCAGTATGAGCTCAATATGTACGGCTACAATGGCACCAGCGCAGGAGTATTCTTAGGAAAGTTCGGTATTTCCGATGATGGCGCCATCTACTATGGAACAACCGCTAGCGGTGTCACACGGATAACATCATCCGGCGTCTATAAGGTGCCGGACGAAGAGTGGGTGAATCTTCGCGCCGATCTTGATTTGGACGCAAAGACGTATAACCTCACAGTGCAAGCCGATTCCTTGAAGGATTATCCTGGTACGCTTGCGGCATTGAATAAGGGAACAGGCACCTTGCTGGTGACGGCTATTCCGTTCGCAGACAATATGATTAACCGATTCGATTCGATCTTGATGAGAACGCAGTATGGAAAAGGATCCTATACCTTCGACTACTTGACGATCAACAGGCCTCAAGCGCGGGACCAAGTCGTACTCGCTGCGACGCCGTCCGTCGGCTCCCAGCAAGAATTCCCTGTGACCGTCGCTGTGAATCCGACAGGCAGCAATGACCTGTATCAGGAAGTCGAGTTGCATTACGACACGAATCTGTTCACATACTTGCGGGCAGAGAGTGCGCGCGCCGGGACCACGCTTGGCACCATCACGAATGACGCAGCAAGCGGCACCTTGCGCATCAAATCAACGAATGATGCCGCGATTTCGGGATTGACCGATGTGCTGAAAGTGATCTTCCAAGCGAAGAACGGCGGAACAGATGGCGAAATTGCGGTAACCGAAGCGCGTATTGGCGCCTCGGACGCAGGAGCGGTTCAGGCGAGCGGGTTGCCGCTGAAGACGATTCAAGTGCAAGCGCCGCCCGCCTGGGATGCAGCTGCGGAGCTGAAGTCTGTTCATGCTTTCCCCGATGCCGTAAGGCTTCAATGGGACGCAGCAACGGCGGCTTCCACGGCGATCACTTCCTATGAAGTGTACCAAGTGGAGGGTGCATTGATAACCAAAGTCGCCACCGTGAACGGCGATGTCACGAATGCGGATATTACCTTGCTGCAGCCGGGGGCAACGTACACGTACAAGGTAGAAGCCAGAGACGGCAATCAGAGTGAAACGATCGACGGGCCTGAGTTGACCGTGACGCTGCCGACGACCAGCGTAAGCTTCTACGATTCATTCGATAGCTGGACGGCGGGAGAAGTGGAAAATGGCAACGGCTGGACGTTCGACAAAACGGGCGGCAGCTCTGTGCAAGTGGTGGATATTCCAGGGTCCGGCAAAGGATTGCAAGCGGTGGACAATTATTATGACGAATCGTCAACGCCGTTAATGTACGCCTTGTCGCCGATCTTGAAGAGATCAATTGCCGCGCCTTATCTGGATGGTAAAGTGACCGTGGAAACGAAGGTCAAATTCACCAGGCTGGATCACGATGTCAATCCGTCCGCATTTGAAGTTTCCGGCGGCGGCAAGTCGATCGCCTTATTCGCCTATTCGGATGACGGCGCGCTCGGCTACAGGACACCGAGCGGGTTCGTACGCATCACGCCATCCCAGTATGCGCAACCGGCGGATGAATGGGTGACGCTCCGCTTCGATCTGGATTTCGGGAATAAAACCTATGATTTAACGATCCAGGCGCCATCTTTGAAGACTTACAATGGGACGCCGGATGCGGCAGGCGAATTCGTTAGAAAAACAGGGATTTATTCGGTCTATGGATCACCTTTCCTGAATTCGGTTGATCGACTGGATGCCGTCACCTTTAGAACGCAATTATATACCGGCATCCATACCTTGGATTATGTAACAGCCTATCAGACGGCTTCCAAGCCGGCAACGCCTGTCTTGCAATTGAATTCGCGAACGGCAACTTCGGTAAACTTGAGCTGGAGTTCTGCAGCAGCGGGAAGCACGGCGCTGAAGGAGTATCATGTGTTTGCGAATGATGTGCAAAAGGCGGTTGTACCGGCAGGAACAATGACCGCGAACATCACGGGCCTGACAAGCGGCGAGTACTATGAATTCACCGTGGTCGCGGTAGATGCCAATGACAATTCATCGGATAAATCCAATGCCATCCCGCTGACGATGGGTGAATTGGCAGCCCCGGTATGGGGAGGCTCGGCAGCCGTTAAACTGAACCAGATCTTCACCCATACAGCGCGTCTGTCTTGGACGGGGGCAACGGTTGCAGAAGGCAAAATCGCCTATACCGTCTATCGGGAAGAAGGCGCGTCGTTCGTTCCGGTCGCGACTGTGCAAGGAACATCTTACGACGCTACGCTGTTGCAGCCGGGCCAGACCTACACCTACAAGGTAATGGCTGCCAACGAAAGCGGCACATTCGCAGACGGAGGGCCCGTGATCACGTTCACGACGCCAACGCCTGTTGCGGATGACATGACGTTCTTCGAATCGTTCGATGATTGGACATTGGGCGAATTCTCAGGCGCTCCATCCTGGACGATTGATAAGTCTGGAGGCACATCCATTCAGGTGGTGGACCTGGGCGATAGCAACAAAGGCTTAAAGCTGATCGATAATAAACATGTGGACGATAATGATTGGACGCAGTCGCCCACTGTACAAAAGTCTATCGCAGACCCTTTCCTGACCGGCGGCAAAGTCACCGTGGAAACCAAGATTCAATTCACGAAGCTGGATCATGCTGTCGACACGTATGACCTGGATCTGTATGGCAACAGCAAGCTGTTAAGTCGATTCAGTATCTACGGTGACGGCGCCCTTGCTTTCAAGAAGGATGGCACAACGAGCATCAGAATCACACCGTATGATACGTATGCACAACCGGACGGCGAGTGGATGACGCTTCGTTTCGATCTCGATTTTGTCACGAAGAAGTATGATCTCACCATTCAAGCCAACTCCTTGAAGAATTATAATGGCACGATTGCGCAAGGGGCACTGGATCGATCTACCGGCACCATTCTGTTGACGGACCTTGACTTCCTGGACAGTTCGATTGACCGAATTGAATCCATGACATTCAAACCGCAATATGGAACAGGCGCATATACGTTTGACTACTTGACGTTCTATCGCCCAGCAGTGGCGCCGGTACCAAACAGCACGATTGCTCCGGCAACTGCGACGTTTGACAAGAGTGTCACCTCGGCGGTTTATGACGATGTAAGCGTCGCGATGACCCTGAATGGCAACACGCTGAGCAGCATCAAGAACGGCGCCGCGGCGCTTGTGGAAGGAACCGACTACACGGCAGCGGGCAACACCGTTACCATCAAGAAGGAATACCTGGCCCAGCAGCCGGTTGGAACGACGAACCTGACGTTCACGTTCAGCGCAGGGGCAACGCAGACGCTGGCGATTGCGGTGAGCGACACGACAGCGCCTGACAACACGCAAACGATTTATACAACGCAGACCGGATCCGAAGGTAATGATGGTGTGAGCTACGAATTTGGAACGAAGTTTAAAGCGAGCGTAGCGGGAACGATTACCAAAGTCAGGATCTATACGGGTGTATCGGAAGGCGGCGATCATACGGTGCGGATTTGGGATGTAAGCGCCGGTACCGTCGTGGCAGGACCGTATACCTGGAATATCACAGCGGGAACGGCTGGTTGGAAAGAATTCACGTTGTCAACGCCGTTAAGTATAACGGCATATAAGGATTATATCGTCGCTGTATCGACAAGTTCGGATCATTATTACTATAAGGCAGCCGGACAATTCGATCCTCCATTCAATAATGGCAATCTGATCACGAATTATGGCAGCGGACTATACAATACAACTTTGGGTCAGATGCCGAATACAGCCTACGCGAATAATGGTTATTTCCGGGACATTGTGTTTACGCCTTCGGCGTCGCAAAACAGCGTGATCAGTCCGACGGCCGGAAGCTTTGACAAGAATGCATTGGCTGGGGCCGATGTTGCCACAACGATGACCTTGAACGGCAACACGCTTGTTAGCATCAAGAACGGCGCCGCGGCGCTTGTGGCAGGAACCGACTACACGGCAGCAGGCAACACCGTCACGATCAAGAAGGAATACCTGGCCCAGCAGCCGGTCGGAACGACGAACCTGACGTTCGCGTTCAGCGCTGGCGCAACGCAGACGCTGGCGATTGCGGTGAGCGATACGACCGTACCGCCGCCGACCGGGGACAACGTGATGAGCTTGACGCCAGACAGCACGACCAAGACGGCAGACGAGGACTTCCAGTTGAATATTGACGCCGCGAGCCTGACCGATCCGTTCACGATTATGGACCTCACGCTTAGCTATGACCCGTCGCGGCTATCCTTTGCGACGATTGGCGATCCCGGCGAAGAAGAACTGGATGCTTCAGCGGTGGCGCAGTTGCCCACGGGTTGGAGTCTTGTAAGCAGCGCAGTGATCCCGGAGCTTGGAAAGATTCGGCTGTTCCTGGGCGCAAGCAGCGAGGCGAATGCAGCAACAGCCAGCGGTCCACTGGTTGCACTGAAAGGCACCGTGAAGGCGGATGCGCCGCTCGGCGGGGCGACAGTGTCGCTGGATCAAGCGAGCGGGTCCATGGCTGGAGACAGCCATGATTGGGATACGTCGGAAGCGAACGCGACGATCACGATCGCAGCGATAAGCAAGACCGATCTTGGGTCGAAGATTACTGAAGCACAGAACGCCTATGACAATTCCGATGAAGGTACGGAACCTGGCGAGTATCCGGCATCGGCGCGGGCAGCACTGTTGTCAGCAATCCAGAATGCAACTGCCGTGTTTGGCAACAATGCGGCAACCCAGGCCCAAGTGGATGCTGCAATCGATGCGCTCAGCGCCGCAATTTCCACCTTCGCTGCTTCCGTCAACCCGACAGAACCGTTGGATCTCGAAGCGCTTAACGCGTTGATCGACGCCGCGCAAAACCGGCTTGATAAAGCAACAGAAGGAACGAAAGTCGGACAATATGCTGCAGGTGCGATAGCAGCATTGGATGCAGCGGTTGATGCGGCTCAAAATGCTGTCCATGTCACACAGGCAGATGTAGACGCGGCGAAGGCAACGTTGCAGGCAGCGCTCGATACGTTCGCCAGCAAGATCGTTACGCTGATTCCGGGCGCAACGAAGGTAACAATCGCAGACTTGTCGCTCTTGGTGAAATTCTATGGGGTCACAAGCTCTGATGCCGATTGGGATCAAGTGGCAGCAGCCGATCTGAAAGGCACCGGCAAGATCGACATTGTCACGTTGGCAGCCGTAGCGCAACTGATTCTGGACGACTGGAGACAGCAGTACCAGCCATAACGCATAGAACATCACGAATGACGGCAAGCCGGGAACGGACGCACACGCGTCCGCCTCCCGGCTGTTGCCGTACACAAGGGGGAACGAACGGGATGAGGATGCTGCGAGCGGGGATCGGGCTGCTGCTACTGCTCCTATTCGGCGCAACGGCGCAGGCGGCGCCCGCGAGTCAAGCGACGGATGAGAGCGCCGGGCTGACGATGAGCGTTGCGGCGGATGCGAACGGCTCGGATGGGGGCGGCGTGACGGCGGTGCGGGTGGACGCGCAGCAATTGAAGGATCTGTACGCCTATAGCATCGTGCTGGAAGTGGACGCGCAGCATTGGGAAGCGGTCCGGGCGGAGCATGGCTTGGAAGGGTTCGCGGTCGGTCCGCTCGTGAAGGGACAAACGGTGGAAGCCGCCTTGACCAAAGTAGGGAAGACGGCGGGCACGAGCGGCGACGCGAGTCTGGTGACGATCGTCTTGCGCCTGAAGCAAGGCGAGCCGGCCACCGTGCGGCTGAAGCAGGTTGAACTGGTGAACTCCGAATTGCAGAAGAAGGTGCATCTGCCTGTAGACCTGCAGTTGCAACTGCCGGGCGATCCGGCATTGGTGCGGCTTACGGATATCAAGGGACACTGGGCGGAAGCGGCCATTCGTCAGGCCGTAGCGTACGGCAGAGTGTCGGGCTATACGGACGGGTCGTTCAAGCCGCAAGGGCAGGTGACGCGCGCCGAGTTTGCCGTCATGCTGACGAGAGCGCTGCAGTTGCCCTTGCCATCCGAGGTTGGATCGCTGGACTATACCGATAACGCCGCAATTCCGAACTGGTCGAAGCCGTATGTCGCCGCTGTCGCCCAGTCAGGATGGATGTCGGGCTATGACGACGGCACCTTCCGCGCGCAGCAGCCGATTACACGGGCGGAGATCGCGTCGATTCTGGCGCGAATCTTGGTGACCGACGGCGGGCAAGCGGGAACGGGAACGAAGGCAGCAGCAGGCGGGTCGCAGGCTGCAACAACCGGAAGCTTCGCCGATGCGGCGCAAATCCCGGTTTGGGCGCGGGAAGCGGTAGCGGCAGTCGTCGCCTCTGGCTTGATGCAAGGCCGCGGCGGCGGGCAGTTTGCGCCGCTGGAGCGAACGACTCGCGCTGAAGCGGTCATCGTTCTGGGGAAGCTGGCTGAACGTTAAGAAGTGAAGGGAGGTGAAAATCAAGCAAGCCCGGCGAACGAATCTACGCTACGCTCGCAGCATGACTTAATAAGGAAGGAGGTTATGCAACCTTTTCTTAATCCATGTTCATCTGGAAAGTCGCATGTAAACCTATTTTAATGGAGGTATAATGTATGCGATTCAAGAAAATGCATATTGGGCTGATGGTTATCGCGTTTAGTTTGGTTCTGGGATCTGCCCTGAACACGCTGCCGGAGGTGAAAGCAGGAACGGGTCTCCAGTACCACTACGGTTTTGAAAGTGGTTATTATACGGGTACTGCATGGAATACTACCTATGGGTCTAGTCCAGTGACAAATATAAATAACCAAAAGTGGAATAATCTTGACGGGTGGGGGGAGGACGAACTTATCGAAGTGTCCGGAACGGGACAAAATCCTGCACTGGTTACTCCGCCGGGTACAGGATCGCGCGTTGGCAGTAAAAGCTTTTCATTAATTGATGCTAAAGGTAACCCACCGACTAACCGACCTATCAGCTACCCTAGTGCAGGAACTAAAGATCATACAAACGATATAAGTGATCGTGTGCAGTTTAGCCTGATTCCGGAAGGTGAACCTGGGTTTACTCAGGGCAATGAATTTTACCTTGGGTTCAGTGTGATGATCCCTAAATACGATGATAATTATTTGGCAGATCCTTTTGACTCCAACTCAGGTGATCAATGGATTCAATTGTTCACTATGCACACCCGCCCTGGTAATTCGGCATTTGTAATTGCTGTAGCGGTAAATGGTGTGTCAAACAATAATGTACAATTGAAAGCACAAAGTTATACATTAACTTGTTTGGATGGTGATCAGTGTCCTCACACTGACGGAGATTGGAAATGGTTTAAGGACTCGAATAACAATTATGTCCCGATGGAACGCGGCGTTTGGTACGATTTCCTAATTCAAGCGAAAATGGGTTCTTACATCTATGTGAAGATGAAGAGAAAAGACGAGTCATGGAAAGTAGGCAGTAACAATTATGCCCATGATGTGTACAGTTATTCCGGAAAAATCGGTTTTGATGATTCGAAGGTAGATACTAGTCAAGTGAGTTATCTTCCCAAAATTACGCTTTACCGCGACAAATACGTGTCAAGCGGTAACTACCGCTCACGTACGCACACGATGTACATTGATGAAGTTCGTGTCGGGACAGACGGCGGCGGATGGCCTGCCGCAGTAGTCGTTCCATGATACGCTGCTACCCGCATCCCCCTAATAATTAGATACGGGTTTCACCCAAGCAGTCCTCGTGACTGCTTGGGTGATTTCTCCGGTGAACACCTTATGGAGCATCTTGAACGGCATGGAAAATGCGGTTAGAATAAAATTGCCTTGAACACGGGGCGAAGGAGGGGATGCTCATGAACAGGATCCGTCCTTTGCGTTTTATTCGAACAAAATCAAACTCTCTCTTCCTGAGGCTTGTCGCGAGCTTCTTATTTATTATTGTGCTGCTCGCTTCCCTGACTTCTTACGCGGTATCCGTGTCCAAAAGCAACGTCAAACATGAAATTGTAAAATATAACACGCTAATGCTGAACAACACGACGGATAATTACGAGAAGCATTTCGAAATCATCAAGCAGCAAATGTACTTGTTCTTTTTCAGCGACCGCGTCCAGCAGCTGCAGCGCGCCCCCAAGTATTCCAACTTCCCTGATGTCATTAAGGAAATTCTGAATTTGGTTTCCAATCCTAATTTGTACATTAATAATATCGTGATTTATTCCAAGAAAAACAACTTCATCCTGGAGAAGGGCACGAGTACGACACCGGACACGATGTTCAACGCCTTTATGGCGAGCGAGAACTATTCCCTCGATTTCTGGAACCGGAAGTTTGATGAAACGTACACGAACCGGATCTACCCTGCGGATCATTTCTACCTCAAGGCGTATCGCGGCAGGTCAACAAGCGTCGGGGAATTAATCCCCATTGTTTTCAAACAAGCTTACCATCACGATTTCTATATCGTCGTATTTCTGGATGCCGGGAAAATGTACGAAGCATTCCGTCAGTCGATCGACGAGGACCTGATCATCTATAACGAGCTTGGTGAAACGATCTTCAAGCGAACGGATTCCGAAACCGTTCTTCCGCTGGATGCCGTCACATCCCATGCGGGAAACGAATTCATATCGGACGATAAATATCACTTCCACACGACGGCGGCGGACACCGGGATGACTTATTTGAAGAGACTTCCTGTGGCTCAGATGGCTTCGCAGACTCGTCTTAATTTCACGATGGTTGCGGTCATCGCGGCGGTGGTCGCTTTCAGTATTCTGATCTCCCTGTTATTCGCGGCGCGAATCAACAATCCGTTCAAGAAACTGATCGACTCGATCCGGAGAACCGGCGACACGCAAGCCTACAGTTCGAGCATTCAGGAATTCGACTTGATCGGCAGACAACTGAAGGATAAGCAAAAACTGCAGAAACAATGGGCGTTTATCCATCATTTGAAAAATATTCGCCAAGAGAACGATACTCCCAAGCTTGAGTTTTCAAACAGGCCGTTCGTATTCGTTCTGTTTCAAGTCATTGAAAAGAAAAGCAAGACATTGGCGCATGGTATCTTCCAGAGTTGGCTGTACTACATGAAGGTATTCATCGAGGACAAGCTTAATCGGTCTTTTCCGGAAGCCCTGACGTTTCAAATTGAATACAACCAAATCCTCAGCCTGGTATTCGTTGATCGGATGGAGGATTTGCATCATATTCTTGCGGAAATGAAGTCGATCTTCGATCAAGATCGGGATAGCGGCACGATCACCATCGCCGTTACTTCGCAATTTGATCATTCCAATCAGATGAGCGAAGCCTACCGGGAAGTGTTGGAGCGGGTCGGGGAGCGCAGTCTGATCGACGAAACCCAGATCGTGGCATCGCCCCCGGTCCGACTGGTTGCATTCGGTTTCACACAAGATCAGGATATTCAGTTCCGGGCGAATCTGAAGGAAGGGAATACGGACGCCTTGTGTTCACTGATCGACCGTTTCTTCGCGAGATGGCAAGACGAGCGGGTGCCGGCTAAGGATTGGCAGCAGTTTGCCGAAGGGGTGGCGGACAGCATCCGTCAGACGGCTTCCTCCGGTCTCGTAAGTCCGTCGAGGCTGAATGAAATTCTGATCAATGCGGAGGAGAAAATCAGCCGTTGTGTAACATCGATGGAATTGCAGCATTTGCTCCGGGGATGGGCGACGCGAACCGCAGACGCGATTGGGGAGAAAATAGAGCGCAAGGATCCCATCACTTCGTTCGTGATGGAATTCGTCAACGACAATATGGCGGATGACATCTATCTGGACGTATTGGCTGAGAAGCTGAATTTAAGCAGCGGGTACTTGTCCACCTACTTTAAGGAGAAAACAGGCATCAACATCGTGGAGTACGTGAATGAGACCCGGATCCGTAAAGCCGCTTCCCTGCTGATGGACAGCCGATTGAAGATTAAAGAGATCGCGGAAGCGGTAGGATACCGCAACATTACTTCTTTCAATCGGATGTTCAAGAAATACACGGGGCTCAAACCAAGCGAATACCGTAATAGCGGCATTATAGGCGAGATTGAGGAATAACGGCGGCGATTTCTGGTTCATGACCCGAGGCAGCCGTCGTTTGTCTGATTTACGGAAAGCTGATACTTTTTTCAGCAATCTGAAAAAAGTACGATTTATGAACAGGTCGGCTTATTTACCGGCGCGTCTGTCCTTGCCTATGATGGGGCCAAGCGAGAGAAGGGACGCCTGCAGCGGTTCAGCCGTAACTGGATCGGCATGAAAGCGCTTCGCTCCCATCCTCTGCTTAACACATAATTTAGGAAGGGGTACGACATGAAAAAAGGACTGTTGACAGGGGTATCGTTATTATTTCTGATTGCCATGATGATCAGCGCATGCAGCAAAAGTGATTCATCATCCAGCCCGTCAAGTTCCACCGAACCGACCTCGTCGGCAAGCGCAACGCAGAGTGCGTCTCCCGCACTACCCGAGCCAGCTACCATCAGCATCTTAACGGAAGACAGTACGGCTTGGCCTCCGAAGAAGGATTGGGACGCATGGAGATGGATCAAGGAAGAGACGAACATTACGGTCAACCAAATCGTGACGACAGGCCCAGAGTCGTTGGCGCTCGCGGTATCCTCCGGGGATCTGCCTGATGTCATATCGCTATTTCCGCAAGATGTACAGAAATTCGGCCCGCAGGGCGCTTTCGAGGATCTGTCCAAGCATATGGACAAGATGCCCAATGTGAAAGCTTATCTGGACAGCAAGCCGGATATCAAAGCAAGGGTGACGTCCCCGACCGGCGAAATCTACAACATCATCAACGACGGCGCCGGCGAATCCAGCCAGATGGTCTGGTTCTACCGAGAAGATATTTTCCAAAAGCATAGCCTGACTCCGCCGAAAACATGGGATGAGCTATACACAGTATCCAAGAAACTGAAAGAGCTTTATCCGGACAGCTATCCGTTCATGTTCCGCCACGGATTGCAAACACTGGATACTTTCGGGCCAACGTTCGGTATTTATCCGGAATTCTACCCGGACCCGCAAAACCCGGCCAAGCTTAAATATGGACTTCAGGATCCGGCTGCCAAGACGATGGTAGAATACTTGAACAAATTCTTGAAAGACGGTCTGATGCCCCAGGATTGGCTGACCATGGATTATAAAGCATGGACGCAGTTCATGGCAACCAACAAGTCGTTTATCACCCTTCAGTTTATCGGACAGATCGAAACCATGAATGGTCAACTGCCTGAAGGCAATCTCGAATTCATGGTCCCGCCGATCGGCTTGGGCGACAAGCCGTATCTGCCCAGAGGCGGTTACGAAATCTACGGGCATGCCGTCGCTTCGAATTCGAAAAACAAGGATGCGGCATTCCGGTTCCTGGATTACATCTACTCGGAGAGAGGAAAGGAAATCCAGAGCTGGGGGAGAGAAGGAGAAACCTATAATATCGTAGACGGCAAGCGCAAATTCATCGACGCCTATAAAGAACCCAACGATCTCCGCATCATTTCCGGCATTCAAACGGCGGGGACCTACGGCTGGTTCGACTATAATGCCTGGTTGGCGCTTGTTAAGGAAACGGAGCAAGATCAGTACGTGCAAGCGCCTAAATATCGGTTCCCTGTTACGAACCTTCCTCCTGCCCTGACCTCGGAAGAGGCAGAATCGATCACGACGGATCTCGATCAACTCAAAAAGTTCTGGCAGGGCGAAGTGACCAAATTCATCTATGGCGAAAGGCCAATGTCCGAATGGGATGCCTTCGTGAAGGACCTGGATAAGTACAATCTCGAGAAGATTCGCGCCTTATACCAGACTGCGTTGGACCGTCAAATCGCCAACATGAAATAAGCCATTCTACCTAAGTGCAGAGCCATACGCTGAATGCTATGCGTATGGCCTTGCACTCTAAATGGGAGGAGACGCAGCCTTGAGGCAATTATCTATCATGAGACGGTTGAAGCGCGACCGGATTTATTTGCTGCTGCTCGCCCCTGCTCTGCTCCACTATCTCCTGTTCAGGTACGTTCCCATGTTCGGAATCACGGTTTCCTTCATGGATTATAATTTGTTCAAGGGCGTGTGGGCCAGTGACTGGGTCGGATTCAAGCATTATCGAACGTTCTTCAACAGTCCCGACGCTTGGGTGATCATTCGCAATACACTCGTATTGGGAATATATAAGTTCGTTTTTTCGTTTCCTGCTCCGATCATCCTGGCCATCTTGTTTCACGAAATGCGGTGGAAGAAATACCGTAAATTCGTGCAGACCGTCAGCTATATGCCTTACTTCTTGTCGCAGGTCGTCATATCCAGCACGCTGATCATGCTCCTGTCTCCCAGTACCGGTTGGATAAACCATGTGATCGAATCGTTCGGCTTCGATCCTATCCTCTTCTTGCAGAAATCGGGGTGGTTTCGGACCATCTTTGTCGGATCGGATGTTTGGCAAACCGCAGGTTATAATTCGATTATCTTCTTGGCTGCGCTGACCACGATCGATCCGCAGCTATACGAAGCTGCGAAGATGGATGGCGCCGGCAGGTGGAAACAGACCCTTCACGTCACGCTTCCGGGCATCGTACCTGCGATCGTCATCTTGTTAATCCTGCATCTCGGCTATATTTTGGAGGTTAGCTTTGATAAAGCATTCTTGCTTGGAAACGCGGCGAATATGGCAGTATCGGACATCGTATCGACTTACGTTTACCGACTCGGTATTCTGGGGGGCAGTTTCAGCTACGCCACGGCGATCGATGTATCCATGGCCGTCGTTTCACTGCTGTTCATCATTGTAGCTAATCAAATCAGCAGGAGAGTGGGAGAGACGAGCCTATGGTAAAACGTTATCGGATCGGGATCTTCGATGCGGTCAATTTCCTGTTGCTGGCGATCGTTGCTTTCGCTTGTCTGTTTCCCTTCGTCCATATGGCCTCCGTAGCGCTCAGCTTGCCGGAGTACGTCGTTCGCAACGAAGTCGGAATTTGGCCGAAGGGACTGCAATGGGACGCTTTGAACGCAGTAATAAGCGACAAGCGGATGTGGGTGAGCTATCGGAACACCTTGGTTTACGTTGTTGTGGGTGACTGCACTGCGATGACGCTCACAGTCATGGCCGCTTATGCGCTATCGCGAAAAAACCTGGTTTTCTTCAAGCCAATTATGTTTTTCATCGTATTCACAATCATGTTCTTCGGCGGTATGATCCCCTACTATCTGGTGATGAGATCATACGGTTTGATGGATACGATCTGGGCCATGGTATTGCCCAACGCATTGAATACGTACTACTTGATTATTATGCGTACGTTCTTCCAAGGGATACCCAAGGAGGTTGAGGAGTCGGGCAGGATCGACGGTTTGTCGGATTTCCGACTGCTCACTTCCATTATCATCCCTCTGTCCAAGCCGGTGCTGCTCACCATTGGTCTGTTCTATACGGTGCAAATTTGGAACGACTTTACCAATGGCCTGCTGCTGTTGCGCGACAAGAATCTGTTTCCGCTGCAGCTGATGATTCGCAATCTGGTCGTCGTGGGCCAAGCCAACGATATGATCGAGTCTGTGTCGGCGTCCGGAAGCAAAGTGGTGGTGGAATCCCTTAAATATGCCGTTATTCTGTTCGGTTGTCTGCCCATTATCATGGTGTATCCGTTCATTCAAAAACACTTTGAGCAGGGAGCCATGATCGGGTCCGTCAAAGGCTAATGTCATCTGGCGACAGAAACCGATAACCAGCCGTCCTCGTTGCACGCGATGCAACAAGGGCAGTTGGGGAAACTTACGCATCTTCACTCAGCACCCGCTGTGCAAATTCAATCCATCCTCTTGCCGCAAGGGAGAGATAGTTTTCCTTTTTCCAAATAATCGCCAAGTTCCAATGCATACTCGGCGTGATGCGGCGGATGATGTGAACTTTGTCAGGATCCAACTTCGCGCAGATCGTTTCGGGAAGAAGGGATACCCCTTGATTGGCAGCGATCATTTCATAAATAAAATCCCATTGCTTGCTCGTGTAGGCAACCTTGGGCTCGAATCCTTCGTGCACACAGGCTTCCTTCACTCTGTCATGAAGATTGAACCCCTGGCTGAAGAGAATGAAGGATTCGTCGCTCAAATCGCTGAGGCGGACTTCTTGGTTGTGCGACAGCTTGTGTGAAATCGGTACAACCAGATTCAACTGTCGTTTGATGATGGGAACAATCTCGAATAATTGGGGATCCGCCGGCAGGACGACAACCCCTAAATCAATGGAGCCTTCCAGCAGAAGCTGTTCAATCTGCCGGCCGCCTTCTTCTACAATCTGAATGGAGATGTCGGGATGCAGTTGACGGAATCCGATAATGACCTTGGGAAAGAAGCTGGATCCGATCACCGGGGGAAGCCCTAAGGAGAACTGCCCTGTCTTCATTTGCAGCAAGTCCGAAACCGCGGACAGCAGGTTCTGCGATGCATTCATCATGGCCTGCGCATGGGTTTGCACGACTTTTCCCGCATCCGTCAACTGTACTTTGCGCGTAGAACGATGCAACAGGACAACACCCAATTCCTCTTCGAGGTTTTTCACCATCTTGCTGAGTGTGGGCTGGGACAGGTGAATGGATTCGCTGGCTTTGGAGAAGCTGGCGTGCTTGGCGACCTCAAGGAAATAACTTAAATGTCGAATATCCAATTGAAAGCCACAACCTTATCTATAGATATTGATAATAAATTCTATTCTATATATGTATTTTACCCATAAAGTTTGATGATGTAAAATTGAGAGACAACTAAAATTAATGGGAAATGGCTGGATCGGGATAAAGCTGACCAACAAGATAAGGAGTGTGTGTCTGGATGCGCAATGCAGCAGAATTGGAAGCAAAATTGGCGGAGCCCTCTGAGAAGCTTATACACGATTTGGCATCTGTCGAGGGGGACATTCTGATTCTGGGAATCGGCGGCAAGATGGGACCCAGCTTAGGCAGACTGGCGGTGAATACCATTCGCAAAGGCGGGCTGCAAAAGCGGGTAATCGGCGTGTCGCGTTTTTCTGATCTTCAAGTAAAGCGAGAGCTCGAGGAGTCGGGTATGGAGACGATTTCTTGTGATTTGCTCGACGATGGGGAACTGCAACGATTGCCTGACGCGAAGAATGTCATCTATATGGCAGGGCACAAATTCGGCACGACGGGCAAGGAGCATTTTACTTGGGCCATGAATGCGTACTTGCCGGGAAGGGTGGCGGATAAATATAAAGATTCGCGCATCGTGGTGTTTTCTTCCGGCAATGTCTATCCCTTCTCTGCCATAAAAAGCGGCGGCGCATCCGAGTCCGTAGCTCCAGCGCCTATAGGGGAGTATGCGCAATCCTGTTTGGGAAGAGAACGGGTATTTGAGTATTTCTCACGTTTAAATGACACGCCGATGGTGATCTTTCGGTTAGGCTATGCCATCGATATGCGTTACGGCGTTCTGCTTGAATTGGCCAAGTCGGTGAACGAAGGCAAACCGATTGATGTGACAATGGGCCATGCGAACGTGATTTGGCAGGGCGACGCGAATGAGCGGGCTTTGCGTTGTTTGGCCAAGTGTTCAAGTCCGCCGTCCATTGTGAATGTGACGGGGCCGGAAACGATGTCCATTCGCTGGGCAGCGGAACAATTTGCCCGGATGATGGGCAAAGAAGCGGTGTTCGCCGGGACGGAAGCCGACGCTGTTCTGCTTAATAACGCTACCTTATCGCAACAATGGTTTGGATACCCGCGCGTCTCTCTCCTGGAGTTGATGGAGTGGACGGCGGATTGGGTTCTAGCTGGAGGACATACCTGGAACAAGCCCACACACTTTCAGGAAAGACAGGGGAAATACTGATGAGCGGGTCAGGGAAAGCATTATCGCCGGAGCTGTTGCATGCCATTCACGACGGGTTGGTGATACCAGCGCATCCGCTTGCGCTGGATGAGCATCGGAAGCTTGACGAACGCCGCCAACGCGCGCTGACTCGATATTATCTCGCATCGGGAGCCGGCGGGATTGCCGTCGGTGTGCATTCCACGCAGTTCGAGATTCGGGAAAAGAAGTTCGGCCTGTTCGAACCCGTGCTGCGCATCGCTGCGGAGGAAGTTCGGAGGGCGCAGCCGAATCGCCCGTTCGCCAAGATCGCCGGACTGTGCGGCCCGACGGAGCAGGCATTGTCCGAAGCGCAGATTGCCCTGGGACTGGGCTATGATGCCGGACTTCTGAGCATGGGCGGACTTGACGGTTGGAGTGAGCCTGAAATTTTGCGGCGAACGGAGAAAGTGGCCGAGGCCATCCCGCTCATTGGCTTTTACTTGCAGCCATTGGGCGGAGGAAGGATATTCAGCTTCGACTTTTGGCGCGAATTTGCGGAAATCCCGAATGTGATCGCGATCAAGATGGCGCCTTTCAATCGTTACCAGACGATCGATGTGGCCAGGGCCGTCTGTTACTCAAGCAGGCGTGATGAGATTGCCCTGTACACCGGAAATGACGACAATATCGTCAACGATCTGCTCACAACGTTTCGATTTCATGTGAATGGAGAGACGGTCGAGAAACCGATCGTCGGCGGATTGTTGGGGCATTGGGCCGTATGGACGCAGAAAGCGGTAGAGCTGTTGGCGGAAATCAAGCGTGTGCGGTTAAGCCCTGACATGGCGAAAGAATGGTTGACCCGGAACATAGAAGTGACGGATGCCAACGCAGCCTTCTTCGATTCGGCTCATCAATATGCCGGAGCGATCTCGGGCATTCATGAGGTGCTGCGCAGACAGGGGCTCATGAAGGGGATATGGTGCCTGAATCCGCAAGAAAAGCTGTCTCCCGGGCAGGCTGAAGAAATTGACAGGGTCTGTCGGGATTATCCTCATCTGCAGGACGATGATTTCGTTCGGGATCACTTGCAAGCGTGGCTGGATGACTAGTAGAACGATCCTGAAGTAACGTTATTTAAACTCTGTAACCGGGTTTGGTCGGGTTAGGGGCCACGTTCGCAGTCGCTGGGATGCTGTAACCGGGTTTGGTCGGGCTGGGGACCACGTTCGCAGTGACTGAGTTGCTGCAACCGGGTTTTGTCGGGTTAGGGACCACGTTCGCAGTTGCTGAGTTGCTGCAACCGGGTTTTGTCGGGTTAGGGACCACGTTCGCAGTTGCTGGGATGCTGTAACCGGGTTTGGTCGGGTTAGGGGCCACGTTCGCAGTTGCTGAGTTGCTGTAACCGGGTTTGGTCGGGCTGGGGACCACGTTCGCAGTTGCTGGGATGCTGTAACCGGGTTTGGTCGGGCTGGGGACCACGTTCGCAGTGACTGAGTTGCTGCAACCGGGTTTTGTCGGGCTAGGTCCAGATTACACCACAAACTTTTTTGGGAATATAGTTGCATTATTTATGGATCGTTATACTAGCAACAGGTCCGGAGGAGGCCGACAGCCGACTGACGGCAAAGGAGATTATGCTTCATGATCCATTTACTCGATGCGGGTATGCAAATCTCTGAACAACTCGTTGCGTTCCGAAGGGAACTGCACCGCCGTCCGGAGCTGAGCTTTCAAGAATCCGGCACTGCATCCATGGTGGCCGATAAGCTGAAGGCGCTAGGTATTCCCTTCAAATCGGGAGTAGGCGGGTATGGCATCGTTGCAGAGGTGCACGGCTGCGAGGCAGGCCCTGTCATTGCGCTGCGGGCCGACATGGATGCGCTTCCGATTCAGGAAGAAACCGGGCTCGACTATGCATCCATTCATCCAGGCGTCATGCACGCCTGCGGACACGATGCCCATACGGCGATATTGCTCGGGGCCGCGCAGCTATTGGTTCAGCACGAATTCAGCGGCACGATCCGCCTGCTGTTTCAGTCGGCGGAGGAGATCAATGCCGGGGCCAGGGCGATGATCGCGGAAGGCGTGCTGGCAGGGGTGGATGAAATCTACGGCCTGCACAATCTCCCGACATTGCCCGCCGGACAAGTGGCGACCCGGTACGGTCCGATGCTGGGCGCGGTGGATCGGATTGAGATCGATGTCGAAGGGATAGGCGGGCACGGGGCGATTCCCGATCGCAGCGTCGACCCGATCGTCTGCGCCTCCGCCATTGTAATGGCTTTGCAAACGGTCGTAAGCCGGGAAATTTCTCCCTTCGACCCCGCAGTAGTCACAATCGGCAGCTTTCATTCAGGCGAGGCGAATAATGTCATTCCGGGGCGGGCAACGTTAACCGGTACGGTGCGTACTTTCGAATCGCGTGTACAAGCATCGATGGCGTCGCGGTTGGAACGGGTAGTCAGGCAAATTGCGGAAGGTTACCGATGCAAGGCAGCGCTTAAATATATAGGCCAAGTGCCCGTATTGCATAATGATGAGGATTGTGTCCGACATGTGGAGTCTGTCGTTGACGAATTGATTGGCGCAAACAACAGATTTGCGGCGAGCCCGACGCTCGGCGGTGAGGACTTCTCCCTGTATCTGCAACAAGTACCCGGATGTTTCTTCTGGCTCGGTTCCGGCCCGCAGGAGAATGCGGAGCAAGCTTATGGGCTTCATCATCCCAAATTCAATCTTCATGAAGAATGTCTGCCGCTGGGGAGCTCGCTGCTGGCGGCGGTTGCCTTGCAGCGGCTGTCGCAGAAGCGTTAAAATCGATCATCGTTCGCAGGAGGATTAAACGTCATGGCAACCAATAATGTAGCGATCGCAAGCGCGGTGAGGACACCGATCGGCAGCTTGAATGGCGTCTTCAAGGAAGTATCGGCTACTCGCCTGGGCGCCATCGCGATTGCGGAAGCCGTTCGTCGTGCCGGAATCGATCCGGACAAAATAGACGAAGTTATCATGGGCAATGTGCTGCAGGCCGGACTGGGCCAGAATCCCGCCCGGCAAGCCGCGCTTGCCGCAGGTCTTCCTGTCGGAACCTCTGCCATGACCATCAACAAGGTTTGCGGCTCGGGAATGAAAGCGATTAACCTGGCGTGCAACGCCATACGGTGCGGGGACAGCGAGATTGTTGTGGCCGGGGGAATGGAGAATATGACCCTGGCCCCCTACCTGCTGCCAGGCGCTCGTTCCGGTTATGCCATGGGACATCAGGTCGTTGTGGACGTGATGATCAAGGACGGGCTATGGTGCGCAACGAATGATTATCACATGGGGATGACCGCCGAGAATATTTGCGATCAATTCGGGTTTACCCGGGAAGCGCTCGATCGGTTTGCGTGGGAAAGCCAGATGAAGGCGAAGGAAGCGATGGAGGCGGGGCGGTTCGCCGATGAAATCGTCAGTGTGGATGTTCCGCAGAAGAAAGGTCTGTCGCTATCCATTCATGCCGATGAATTCCCGCGTCCGAATACGACCTTGGAGGTGCTTGCCAAGCTGCGTCCGGCATTCAAACAAGACGGCAAGGTGACGGCGGGCAACGCTTCCGGTATTAACGATGGCGCGGCAGCGGTAGTCCTGATGTCGGAACAAAGAGCGGCAGCGCTCGGAATCGAGCCGCTGGCGGTCATTCGATCGCATGCGACAGCAGGCGTAGATCCGGCCATGATGGGATTGGGTCCGATTCCAGCCACCGATCGGGCATTGGCGAAAGCGGGTTTGAGCATGCAGGATATGGACCTGCTGGAGGTGAATGAAGCTTTCGCCGCGCAATCGTTAGCCTATGTTAACCATTACGATATTGATCCCGGCAGATTGAACGTCAATGGCGGGGCCATTGCACTGGGGCATCCGATAGGCGCCAGCGGCGCTCGCGTCCTTGTCACCTTGCTGCATGAGATGCGGCGCAGAGGCTCGCGCTATGGACTGGCAGCATTGTGTATCGGCGGCGGTCAGGGTATTGCAACAGTAGTCGAGCGTCCATAAAGGCGATAGGAGAAAGGAGATGTTCCAGGTTGAAAGAAATATTGTCTTCCTTTGAGGAAGCAGTACAAGAGATCCCTGACGGCGCTGCGCTGATGGTCGGAGGATTCGGCTTGGTCGGCATTCCGGAACAACTGATTGCAGCTCTGGCGAATCGTGGAACCCGCAATTTGACCGTTATCTCCAACAACTGCGGCGTCGACGATTGGGGATTGGGTTTGTTGCTCCGGAATAAACAGATTAAGCGAATCATCGCCTCCTACGTCGGGGAGAACAAAGAGTTCGAGCGCCAAGTGTTGAACGGGGAAATCGAGGCGGAGCTCGTCCCCCAAGGCACGCTTGCCGAGCGAATCAGAGCTGGCGGTGCCGGTATTCCGGCGTTCTATACACCCGCGGGGGTGGGAACACCCATTGCCGCAGGGCGGGAAACCCGCCACTTTAACGGCAAGGAATACATTCTTGAGCATGGCCTCACTGCGGATTTCAGCCTGATTCGTGCCGCTCGCGCGGATCGCAAAGGAAATCTGATCTATAACAAGACGGCGCGCAATTTCAACCCGATCATGGCAACCGCCGGCAAAGTGACGATCGCCGAGGTCGAACAGTTGGCAGCGCCTGAAGAGATGGACCCGGAGTCCATTCATACGCCAGGCATCTATGTGAAGAAGCTGATCGTAAGCCCGCAGGAGAAGCGCATCGAACGACTCACGACAAGTCGATAAGAAACGGTAGAAGGGAGAATATCCATGCCTGAACAAATGTCGGTGCGGGAACGGATTGCGCGTCGTGCGGAGAAGGAGCTGCAGGACGGGTACTATATTAATCTGGGAATCGGCATTCCCACATTGGTTGCCAATTTTATATCGCCTGACAAACAAGTCGTGTTACAATCCGAGAACGGACTGCTGGGCATTGGACCGTATCCGTCGCCGGATCGTGTCGATCCCGATCTGATCAATGCGGGCAAGGAAACCGTTACCGCCGTTACAGGCGCCTCCTATTTCCATAGTGCGGATTCTTTCGCCATGATACGCGGAGGTCATATCGACCTGGCGATTCTGGGTGGCATGGAAGTATCCCAGGCCGGAGATTTGGCGAATTGGACGATTCCCGGGAAAATGGTCAAAGGCATGGGCGGCGCGATGGACCTGGTGCATGGCGCAAAGCGAGTCGTTGTCATCATGGATCATGTCAATAAAGCGGGACAGCCCAAAATCCTTCTTTCATGCAGCTTGCCGCTAACAGGCAAACAAGTCGTACACCGCATTATTACAGATCGTGCAGTCATGGATATCACGCCGGAAGGTTTGCTGCTTGTTGAAGTCGCCGAAGGGTTTACGATTGAAGATATCCGGAATGCCACGGAGCCTCCGCTGATTGTATCGGAACAAATTCGGATGAATGCCTTCTGATGCTTTGAAATCCATTCGCAGAGGAGCGTCTTGTTATGGTTACAAATCGAGTTGTCGTCGTTACGGGCGCAGCCCAGGGCATCGGACTCCATATTGCCGAAGGGTTCGCGCGGCAAGGCGCTTGTGTCGTGCTGTCTGACCGCAATGGCCCGCAATTGGAGGCAGCCGTTCAAGATCTTGCACAATCCGGATATAGAGCCGCCGCGATTCAAGCGGATGTAACGTCGGAAGAGGAAATCGCCGGTCTCATCGAGGGAGCGACGAATCAGTTCGGTCGGTTGGATGTACTTGTAAATAATGCAGGCCTTCAGCATGTCGCCTCCATCGAGGACTTCCCGACGGAGAAGTTCGAGCTGATGATCAAGGTGATGCTTACGGCGCCGTTTATGGCGATCAAGCACGCTCTGCCTCTCATGAAACAGCAACAATATGGACGAATTCTCAATATCGCATCGATCAACGGACTCGTCGGTTTTGCGGGGAAAGCTGCCTACAACAGTGCCAAACACGGTGTTATCGGGTTGACCAAAGTTGCCGCATTGGAGGCAGCTCCCTACGGCATTACCGTCAATGCCCTTTGCCCGGGATATGTGGACACGCCATTGGTGCGCGGTCAACTGCAGGAGCTGGCCAATGCTCGTCATGTGCCGTTGGACAAAGCGCTGGAGGACATCATCTATCCGCTTGTCCCGCAGCGCCGGTTGCTTGATGCGGAAGAAGTGGCCGACTACGTCTTGTTTCTCGCCAGCGAGAAAGCCAAGGGAATCACGGGTCAGGCTGTCGTGATCGACGGCGGCTATACGGCTCAGTAAAAATAGCGGGAGGGAATATATTTTGGCCTATCGACTTTCTGAACTGAATCGTTCGGGAATACCGCCGCTGCTTCAAGGGATTGAAACCCGGGAGAGCTGGAATGACAAGTTGGCCCGGATTCGGGAAACTTGGCTGGATTATATCGGGGGGCTGCCTGCCCCTGTTTCGGTGAATATGGAGATTTTGTCGGAAACAGAGGAGCAGGATCACAGACGTCTGTATATCCGATACGATACGGTGTACGGCGATAAAATCACCGCCTATTTGCTCGTTCCAGGCAAGCAATGCGACTCTCCGTCCGTTGCCTATCCGGCAGTGCTGGCCCTGCATTCTACGATGCAGATTGGCAAAGACGGCATTGCCGTTCCCGGCAAAGCCCTGGAGAATCGCGAATATGGCCTTGAGATGGTGTCCAGAGGGTATGTCGTACTGGCGCCGGATGCCTTGACTTGCGGGGAGCGCATCTATGACGGCTTTCCTCCGTTTAACAGCAGTCCATTCTATGAGCAGCATCCCGAGTGGTCGACGGTAGCCAAGAACCTCTGCGATCATCGGCAAGGCGTGGATGTACTATGTAGTCTGGAGTTTGTGGATGCCGGCAGGATCGGCGCCATCGGGCACTCGTTCGGGGCCTACAACGCTTATTTTCTGGCGGGCATCGACAAGCGGGTCAAAGCGATTGTATCCAGCTGCGGCGTTAGTCCTTTTACAGGCGACCCGCATCCCGAACACTGGGGGATACGCCCTTGGCCCTATACGCATTTGCCGAAATTCGATGCCGATCTTAAGGCGGATCGCGCCCCGTTCGAGTTTCACGAGATTATGGCTTTATGCGCTCCAACACCATTTTTCGTATATGCGGGGCAGCAGGATCATATTTTCCCCCACTGGAAATCGATCGGGGAAGTGATACTGGAATTGGCGAAGCTGTACGGATGGCTCGGGCGGGAAGACGAATTTGTCGGATTGATCGGTTCGGGAGGGCATGATTTCCCTCCGCACATTCGCCTGGATGCCTATGAATTTCTCGATCGATGGCTGCGGGGGAAATAACACTGAAGATCAGCCGAAGGCGCTCAAAGTGCTTTTGCAGGAAGCCGATTTGTTAAGCTGCGGCGCAAACAAGCACCCTCCCGACGGATCGGGAGGGTGCTTCGTGCTGTTCCTGTTGCAGAAACTATTCTCCGCGGCGATACACAAGCGGGGTCAGCGGGGATACCGCCAAATCGCCGCCGCCAAGTCCCGGGAGGAACGAAGCCAAATCGCTCTTGCGTGCATTGCTGTCAGGCTCGGCGACGCGCGTCCCATCCGCATAATAGATGATGGTCATCACTTTGCGCATCGTATCGGTCGGGTTGCCGGGCGCGTTGTGCAGCGTCCATCCGGCATGGAAGGTGGCGTCGCCGGCCGCCATGGCGCCGTAGGTTACGGTTTTAAGGCCCTTGCCCTCGATATATTGGGCCAACGTCTTGTGAGATTCATCGGAGATAACCACTTTGTTGATGTACCCCAGCTTGTGTGATTCTGAAGCGAACGTCATCGAACCGATCTGTTCGGAGATCGGGACGAGCGGCATCCACATCGTGATCGTCTTGTCCGTATCCAGCGGCCAGTAAATCTGGTCCTGGTGCCAGGGCGTATGACCGCCGCCAGGCTCCTTGAACAGCGCCTGATCATGATAGAGACGAACGCCTTCCACGCCCATCAAGTCAGCCGCGATTTTGGCGAATCGCTTGGCCAGCACGAATCGGCATACTTCCTCGCTCTTCTTCCACAGGTTGCCGATCTGAATGAATGCCTTGCCGTAAGTGTCCCGCTCTTCGACCGGTTTGTCGTGATAGTTGAGTTCGAACACCTTCCGGCTGATCAGCTCTTCGTAATGCTTAACCTCATCATCTGCCAGAATATTGCGCAGGATGATATGCCCGTTCTCTTGGTAGCTGCCGATTTGCTCCGCAGTAAGCGCATAAGTCTCGTCTAATGACATGATTGTATAATCCTCCCCTGTGATCAATCTCACAGTTATTATAAGGCAGGCACTGAGCAATAATCATTGTCATTCCATACTTGAAATTTGTCTAAAACGACTGGATATGGCCGTGAGCCCATGGTACATTGAACGAGAATGGATGATGGCTAATGCCAGTTGCAGAGGCGGTGTTGTTCAATGCTGAACCTGAATGAGTTAATTTCCCGCATGCCCGTGCTCCCGTTTATCCGACAATCCGATTTCGCCCCGCGCATACCTTGGCGTTATCCGGAAAGGCGGCTGCTGGACTATTTGCTCGTATATGTGCAAGAAGGGACGTTCCGTGTTTGCGCGGACGAGGAAGAGTATCTGTTTCAACCGGGCGAGTTCTGTCTTATTCAACCGGGCAGCCTGGTGGACTTGGAAGGCATCACGAATACGATTACGCCGTTTGCTCATTTCGATATTTTCTACCATCCGAATCGTGAACTCAGTTTTCCGACACGGGCGGGACAGATTGATTTGTCCGCTTATCGACATCTGCTGCAGCCCAGGCTCAATGATATTTACGGCATTGAGGTTCCTGTACGATTGCAGCCGCGAAATCATTCCAGGTTCAGGGAGAAGTTCATTCTGATGGTCGAGTTGTGGCAGCAGACGGATTCGCTCATGCAGTTGAAAACACAGCATCTTGCGACGGAAATCGTCATTCACATCCTGGAAGACCACTATCAGGGTAAACAGGACATGCACGGATTTACGCCCAATTTCAACTGGATCACCTCCTATTTCTCGTTTCATCTGAGCGAGCCGCTGTCGGTTCGCGAAATGGCGGAGCGAGCCAACCTGTCTCCTTCCCGGTTCAGCGCATTGTTCAAACAGAGGTACGGCGTGTCCCCGCATCAATATTTGATGACGATGCGAATCAATCATGCCAAGGATTTGCTGAGTACGACGGAATTGTCGCAGCAGGAGATTGCCTCCTACTGCGGGTTTGCGGATATTCACCATTTTTCCAAGACGTTCAAGAGATTAACGGCAACGACGCCGGGTCAGTGGAGAACCGGGCTGTAGCTGCTTGATTAAATCCAATTATTTGCGAATGCGCCTGTCGGGAGCGTCGAACAAAAATGCGATTGACACATGATTATCATGGTCGTATCATATAGATGAACCGAATTGTACAACAATATTGGAAAGAGAGGCTATCATATGAAATTCCTTGTTCTTGGGGCGGCCGGCATGCAAGGGAAGGCAGCTGTACACGACTTGTGCCGTCTTCCTGAAGTACGGGAAATCGTTTGTGCAGATATGAACCCCGATGCCCTGCACATGTTCGCTTCATTTCTCGATATGGAGAAGATTACGTTAAGAACGGTCCGAGCTGACAGCAAAGAAGATTTGATTCGACTGATGTCGGAAGGCATTGATGTTGTGATCGACCTTCTGCCGATTCAGTTTATTCCTGCTGTCGCGGAGGCCGCAGTTGAAGCAGGCGTTTCTCTCGTCAATACTTTCTATGCCAGTTCGCTGCCTGAGGACATCCATGAGAAGGCATTGGCGAAAGGGATTGCCATCTTGCCTGAGATGGGATTGGATCCGGGCATAGACTTGATCCTATGCGGGTATGGCGTAAGTAGGATGGATGAGGTTTACGAGCTTCATTCTTATTGCGGCGGATTTCCCGAGCCAGCGGCGATCGACAATCCCTTGAAGTACAAATTGACCTGGATCTGGGATGGCGTCCTGAAATCTTACAAGCGTCCTGCCAGGCTGATGCAAGATGGACGCGTCATCGATATTCCCGCGGAAGAGCAGCACGCCCCGCAATGGGTCGAGACGTTGGAATTTCCGGGTGTCGGGACGCTCGAACTGATCCCCAATGGCAATGCCGTCGTATTTGGCGACTTGCTCGGGATCGCCGATACGCTGCGCAACACCTCGCGGCGATATATGCGTTGGACCGGGCACGCGGAGTTGCTCCATGCATTGAAACAGATGAAGTTCCTGAGCGATGAGCCTGTTGCCGGCCTGGCTCACCCGATTACGCCGCATGAATTTATGAGAGCCCATCTTCAGCCGCAGCTCCAATATCAAGACGGGGAGAAGGACATCGTCGCGATGAGAAATATCGTCAGCGGACGCAAGGATGGTCAGGATGTGCGGATCACCTTCGATCTCGTGGACTACCGCGACATGAATACAGGTCTGTTCGCCATGAATCGGACGGTCGGATATACGGCGAGCATTGCCGCACAGATGATCGCAAGCGGGCAAATTCGCGGCAAGGGACTGTTGCGTTCGACCACGGATATTCCATATGCCGAATTTGTCGAACAGCTGCAGCATCGAAATATTGCGGTGAAGGAAACGATCGAAATGCTGCCGGCGACCGTCTCAATAGCCGAACAGAAATAACGGAGGAAGACAACGATGGACAAGGTGCTTCGCAACCTCTTCCTCGCCTTGGGGAAAAGTCGCACGGCAACCAATTGGGCAGGCAAATACGGCATGAAGCTTGGCGCCGGAAGATTCGTAGCCGGGGAGACGATCGCCACCGCGATTACGGCCGTTCAGGAGTTGAATCGGCAAGGGCTGATGGCGACGCTTGACCATTTGGGGGAATATGTAGGCTCCGAAGAGGAAGCGGCGGCATCCGCGGCCGTATGTTTGCAAACGCTGGATGCCATCGCCGCTGCCGGGGTGAAGGCGAATCTGTCGTTGAAATTAACGTCGCTTGGGCTGGATCTTAGCCGGGAACTGTGTCATGCCAATATGGAGAAAATATTGAAGCGCGCCTCGCAGTATGGAAATTTCGTCCGAATCGATATGGAGGATTACACGCACTGTCAAGTGTCCCTGGATATGTATCGCGAGCTGCGCCGCCAATATGACCAGGTGGGCATCGTCATTCAAGCGTACCTCTATCGCAGCGAGCAGGATGTGAAAGACTTGGCCGCGCTTGCGGCGAATCTTCGGTTGGTCAAGGGCGCCTATAAGGAATCGCACGAAGTTGCCTTCCCGGATAAGCCCGATGTAGACGAGAACATGTTCAAGCTTGCTCAATTGCATTTATTAAACGAAAACTACACTGCAATCGCCACGCACGATGTGAAATTAATCGAGAGATTGCGGGCGTTTATTCGGAATACGGGAATTTCGCGCGCGCAATACGAGTTTCAGATGCTCTACGGAATCGGCGAGCCGCTTCAGCGGCAATTGGTGCAGGAGGGAGAACGCGTGCGCGTATACGTTCCCTTCGGTGAGGATTGGTATGGGTATTTCATGCGGAGGCTGGCGGAACGGCCCGCGAACGTCGGGTTTGTATTGCGAAATCTATTGAAGTGAAAGGGGCGATTTCAAGATGAATGGGATAACGCCGTTCGAGAACGAAGCATTGACCGATTTCTCTCAGGCAGGCAATAAGCAGGCGATGGAAGCGGCTTTGGCCAAGGTGAGGCAGCAATTGGGCAAGGAATATCCGCTGCAGATCGGAGGGCGGGAAGTGTGGACGGAGCGCAAGGCCTTGTCCATCAATCCTGCCGATGTAGATATGATTATAGGCAAAGTAAGCCAGGCGAATGCGGAGCTGGTGGAAGAAGCTGTGAAATCTGCCGGCGAGACTTTCGAATCGTGGAAAAGAACGGCTGTATCGGAGCGGGCAGCGTGCCTGTTCCGGGCGGCGGATATCATGCGAAGCAGGAAACACGAGTTCTCGGCATGGATGGTGTACGAAGCGGGGAAAAATTGGCCTGAGGCGGATGCCGATACGGCGGAAGCGATCGATTTCCTCGAGTTCTACGCCCGCGAAATGATTCGGCTTGACCGCATTAACGAGAGCCGCCCGTTGACGAAGATAGCCGGAGAGAATAACAGGCTCACCTACATTCCTTTGGGCGTCGGTGCGATTATTCCGCCATGGAATTTCCCGCTCGCAATCCTTGCCGGGATGACTGCAGCCGCCATTGTGGCCGGAAACACGGTGCTCGTCAAGCCAGCCAGCCCTACGGCTGTCATCGCTCACCAATTTGTTGCGCTCATGAAGGAAGCCGGGGTGCCTGCAGGGGTGATCCAGTTCATTCCCGGCAACGGCTCCGAGATCGGGGATGTGTTGACGCAGCACGCCAGGATCCGATTTATCAATTTTACCGGTTCGAAAGAAGTCGGTCTGCGTATCAGTCAGTTGGCGTCCGCTGCTTCTCCAGGACAAATCTGGATCAAGCGCGTCGTGGCCGAGATGGGCGGCAAGGATGGCATCGTGGTGGACGAGACGGCGGACCTGGAGCGGGCTTCTCAGGCGATTGTCGCCTCGGCCTTCGGATTTCAAGGGCAGAAGTGCTCCGCAGGTTCCCGGGCCATCATCGTGGAATCGGTATATGATCGCATAGTGGCAAGAGTTGCCGAATTGACCGCACAACTGCCCGTTGGATTGCCGGAACAGAACAAAGCGATTGGTCCGGTCATTGACAAGAACGCTTACGATAAAATTTTGCAATACGTCGACATCGGCAAGCAAGAGGGGCGGTTGGCGGCAGGCGGCGACAAGGCGGAAGGCAACGGCTATTTCATTCAGCCGACGGTGTTCGCGGATGTCGTCCCACAAGCGCGCATCATGCAGGAAGAGATTTTTGGCCCGGTGTTGGCCATCACGAAAGCGAAGGACTGGCAAGCTGCGATTGAAATCTACAATGATACGGAATACGGGTTGACCGGCTCCTATTTCTCAAGCGACTCTGAACGGATTAAATATGCGCTCGAAGAGATGCATTGCGGCAATCTGTATATCAATCGCAAATGTACGGGGGCATTGGTGGGGGCGCATCCGTTCGGGGGCTTCAATATGTCGGGGACGGATTCGAAAGCGGGCGGGTACGATTACCTGCTGTTGTTCACGCAAGCCAAGCTAACTTCCCATGCACAAATTCACCCGTAGCCAACAGGAGAAACCCATGAACATTCAGGCGGAACGCCATGCGCAAGTCGCGGTCATCGGCGGCGGCATTATCGGCTGCGCCGCAGCCTACTATATTGCCCGCTCAGGGCTCGACTGCATCCTGCTCGAGAAAGGGGATATTGCCAGCGGCACGTCCTCACGCTGCGAAGGCAATATCTCCGCCGTGGACAAGGATCCCGGCTTCGACAGCCAGATGTCGATGATCAGCCAGCAATTGGCCCGTGAATTAACGAAGGAGCTGGATTTGTCCTTCGAATATAACGCCAAGGGCAGCTTGCTTGTATGCGAAACGGAGACGGAAATGGCGGCTGCAACCCAATGGGTTGACCGGCAGAACGCCGCCGGATTGTCCTTCCGGATGCTGGACCGCGCTGACATTCGCCAGGAGTCTCCCTACTTCGCCGACGACTTGCTTGGGGGACTCGCGTGTGCGACCGACGCGCTGATCAATCCGTACTTGTTCTGCTATGCGCTGATCGACAAAGCGCAGCAGCATGGGCTTCGTGTGTACCCGCGCGCCGGGGTGACGGCCATTGCACGCCTGTCAGCGGCTCGATCTCCGAGCGCTCGCGTGCCGGACTTCCGGATCGAGACGACGGCCGGTACGTTCACAGCCCGCCAGGTGGTGAATGCGGCCGGCGTGTGGGCCCCCTTCATCGGCCAGATGCTCGGGATATCGATCCCGATCACCCCGCGCAAGGGTCACATTATCGTCGGGGCCAGGCAGCAGCCGGTCATTGAACGCAATGTGATGGAATTCGGCTACTTGATCAATAAATTCGGCGGCACGCGCCAGGTCGACCCCGATACGGAGAAGCATGGCGTGGCGCTCGTGCTGGAGCCGGTCGAAAGCCGGAACTTCCTCATCGGCAGCAGCCGGCAGTTCGTCGGCTATGACAGCCGCATTGATCTGCAAGTCGTGCAGACGATGGCCCGCAGGGCCTTGCGCTTCTTCCCGAAGCTGGCGGATTTCAACCTGATCCGCACCTATACCGGGATGCGCCCCTGGACGGCGGATCATCTGCCGATCGTATCGGCTGTGGACGAGGTGCCGGGGTTCTATATCGCCGCCGGGCATGAAGGGGACGGGATCAGTCTGGCCACCGTCACCGGCAAGCTCATCGCACAAATGCTGCATGGGCAGGCCGATACGATCATTCCGACGGCGCCGTTGCGATACGACCGCTTCGCCGGGCAGGCAGGGAAAGGGGCAGAGAGCGATGGACAAGCTGATCGTGTGCAGGTGTGAGGAAGTCGATCTCGATACGTTAGTCGAGCATGCGCGGCAATACGATTGTTCCGCACGCGAGCTCAAGCTGCGGACCCGTGCGGGTATGGGCTATTGCGGGGGCCGCACCTGCCGCACGTCCATCGATGCCCTGTTGTGCCATTTGACCGGAAGCGCCGCGGGAGACGAGCTGCCGCTCAAAGTCCAGCCCCCGGTCAGACCGGTGTCCTTATCCACGCTGGGGGGAAGACTTGAATCATGAGCAACATGCGCATTGTAGATCACCCGATTCTCGGGAAGCTGGAGGAGCGGCCCGCTGTATCCTTTACGTTCGACGGCCGTCCCTGTGAGGGCGTCGCGGGCGACACGATTGCGTCGGCGCTGCTGGCCGGCGGCATTCGAATGCTGCGCGTGCAGGAGGTGACCGGCACGCCCAGAGGCTTGTATTGCAATATCGGCCATTGCTGCGAGTGCCGGGTTACCGTGGATGGCAAGCCGGGCGTGCGGGCGTGTCTGGCGGAAATCCAGCCGGGCATGATCGTTGAAAGCGGAAAGCCGTTGCCTCAACGGAAGGAGCTGGCGCCCCATGCTTGACGCTGTCATCGTCGGCGCCGGTCCCGCCGGCCTCGCGGCCGCCATCGCCTGCCGCGAATGGGGCTTGCAGGTGGTCGTTGTCGACGAGTTCATGAAGCCGGGCGGCCGCTTGCTGGGCCAACTGCATCAGGAACCGGACGGCCGGTGGTGGAACGGAATACAGGAGACGGCCGCGCTCTTGGACCGGGCCGTGGAACTGGGGGCGGACATCCGGTGCGGGGTGTCCGTCTATCATGTCGAGAAAGCGGAATCGGGATTTCGGATCTACACGAGCGAGGAAACGCTCCTGACCGCGAATCTGCTGCTGGCCACCGGGGCGGCGGAGACGCCGTTGCCGTTGCCGGGATGGACGCTGCCGGGCGTGATGTCGATTGGCGCCGCACAGGTGATGACGAACGTGCACCGCGTTCGCGCGGGCCATAAAGGCATTATCGCCGGCATCAATGTGCTGTCGGCCGCGATTGCCCGTGAGCTGCAACTTGCCGGGACCGAGCTCCATGGCTTGGTGCTGCCGGCGCTCCATCCGCTCACCGCCGCAGCGGGCCATCCCCGGAAGGTGATGGAGAGCCTGCTGCGGATCGCCCATCTCGCCCCCTCGTTCTGGATTCGGGCAGGCAGCCGGTTCGCGCGGGCAGGCTGGGTGCGCAGCCTGGCCCTTCGCTTCTATCCGCGCAGCGGGGTGAAGCTATGGGGCCTGCCTGTTCATCTGCGCAAAGCGTTGGTCCGTATCAACGGCGTCGATCAGGTGGAATCCGTGACTTTAAGCGATACTACCGTTGACGGGCAGCCGGTGCCGGGAAGCGAACAGACCGTGGATGTCGATTTCGTATGCATCGCCGGCGGGCTGTATCCGTTGGCGGAGCTTGCCGCGGTCATGGGCTGTCCCTTCAAGTATGTGGAAGAACTGGGCGGTCATGTGCCGCTTCATAATGAACAGATGGAAACACCGCTTGCAGGCATGTATGTCGCCGGCAATATTACCGGCATCGAGAGCGCCAAGGTCGCGCGGGCGCAAGGCACGGTGGCTGGCCTCTCCATCGCCGCGCGCGCGCTCGGAGGATCGGAACAGATCAAGCTGCAGCGCCAATTGGCGGAGGCCCTCCACCATGTCAATGAAACACGCGAGCAGGCGACAATCCAGTTTCACCCGAATATCGCAGCAGGGCGGATGAAAATGGCCGAAGCCTATCAGGAACACGTGATACGCCAATAAGCAACCAGTATACGTCATCATCTTCTTGACAGCGAATATAAAAGGGGATATTATATCCTGACTTTTGCAGCCAATTAGATGATACAACAGCCACAAACCCTTATGGAGACTGGGTTTGTGGCTGTTCCTTAATGTCCGAAAGTTGTCGTGTAAATCAAGCCTTGTTGACATCTCTTAAAATTTTTTTATTTCGCCGAGCTCGCGCATTGCTTGCCGAAATCACCCCCCGCAACCCCGGCAACCCCGGCAACCCCTTGGCTACCCCTGTGCAGTTATTGCTTTTTGACACTAATTCCGCCCATTGGCCCTAATGTTGACTGTTTTTATTGCGTTTCAGCAATAAAAACGTCGAAAACTGAGGTTAGGCCCAATTAGTGACCGAGTTGTTGCTATAAAGCAATAATTCGGCGGCTTTTCCCGGCTTGGGAGATGAGTTGTTGCTATAAAGCAATAAATATGGCGGAGTGTGACGTGGTGGGTATGATTAATCAGCGGAGCTGCAAAACCAGGGCCCATCGGATCTTTTTCAAGTGGAAGAGGTCCCTTACTATGCATAGAGAAACAAAACGATTCTCCCTATAAATTAAACGATTGTCTCCTACTTCCGGCGGGGAAGGAACTTTAATATTAGAAAGGAGAGGGGCGCTGATCGTCGCAAATAGTTGCAGAATGTCAAGGTGATACCAGTCGAATGCGTCTTCATTCAATAAAAAGAAAACTGCAGAGAGAACGGCATAAGGAGTGAAATTGCAAAATTGAAAACGCTTAATTCAGGGGTTTCTTCATTGCTTGGCGATATTCATAAACATAAAGCCTTGTACGGCATGTTTATCCCGATCGCCGTGTACTTTCTCGTGTTTGCGTACTTGCCCATGGCCGGCATTATCATCGCCTTCAAGGAGTACAACTACGCGGGGGGCATCTGGGGAAGCCCATGGAACGGGTGGAAGAACTTCGAATACTTCTTCTTCTCCGGCAAAGCTTGGCTCGTAACGCGAAACACGATCGTCTACAATGTGGTATTCCTTGCCTGCTACACGTTTTTCTCCATGGGGGTCGCCATCCTGATTGCCGAGTTGCGGGGCAAATATTTCAAGAAAGCCGCCCAATCGTTCATGCTGCTGCCGTACTTCGTATCCTGGGTCATCGTCTCGGCGTTCGTTTACAACTTTCTGAATTACGATTATGGGGTCGTCAATACGATGATCCGGCATTTCAGCGGCGAACCGCTCGATATCTACGGAACGCCTGTTTATTGGTACTTCCTGCTTCCGTTCCTCTATGTGTGGAAATGGGTCGGGTTCGGCAGCATTCTGTACCTGGCAGCGATCATGGGCATCGATCAGGAATGCTATGAGGCAGCGACGATCGACGGGGCATCTGTATTTCAGAAAATTACCCGCATCACGATCCCGCTTCTCATGCCGACGATGATCATTCTCGTACTGCTTGGGCTTGGCCGGATTATGCGGGGGGAGTTCGATATGTTCTACCAGTTGATCGGCAACAACTCGGTGCTGCTGGATGCGACTGACATCGTCGATACGCTGGTGTTCCGCTCGCTGGTCGGCATGCCTGATTTCGGACTGGCTTCTGCGGCAGGATTCTATCAATCCGTGCTCACCTTCGTCATCATCCTTGCGGCGAACGGCGCAGTCAAGTTATACAACAAGGAATACTCGCTGTTCTAAAGGCGCCGGAGGCAAACATCAAGCGATTCGGAGGAACCCGGAATGAAAATCAAAAAAACGTTCGACATGAAATTGTTCAATATCGTAGCTTACACCGTCATCGGTTTCTTCGGCTTGATCACGGTGGTGCCGTTTCTCATGCTGCTGGCCAGCTCGTTCGCGACAGAGCACGATATCATCCATTATGGCTACACCTTGATCCCGCGGGATCTTACTTTCGATGCCTATGTGCTTGTGTTCAAGGAGCCGGCCGTGATCTTGCGGGCTTACGCCGTAACAGTCTCGCTCACGCTTGCTGGCACGATCCTGTCTCTGTTCATTTCCTCCATGGCCGCCTATGTGCTGTTCAGGAAAGACGTAAAGCACCGCAACAAGCTGTCGTTCTTTCTCTACTTCACGACGCTGTTCAATGGTGGATTGGCTTCCTTCTACATCATTATTCGAAACCACCTACATCTGGGCGACACGTATATGGTGCTGCTGCTTGTGCACATGTTCAATGTGGTGTTCATTCTCATCCTGCGCAGCTTCATGCAGGGCTCGCTGCACGATTCCTTGCTGGAATCGGCAAGGATTGATGGGGCGGGGGATTTCACCATCTTCCTGAAGATCGTGCTGCCCCTGTCCAAGCCCGCGCTGGCGACGATCGGGTTGTTCACTGGACTCGCGTATTGGAACGATTGGTGGACGCCGATGCTGTTCGTCGATAACAAGAACTTGTTCCCGCTGCAATATGTGCTGTACCGGGTACTGTCCAGCGCGGAGTCGGCAAGGAACATCGTCAATGCGCCGGTAGCCATCGATTCGCCGAAGGAATCGCTGAAGCTGGCCTTGACGGTCATCTCCACAGGCCCGATTGTGCTGCTGTATCCGTTCTTACAGAAGTACTTCGTGAAAGGCATCATGATCGGCGCCGTGAAGGGCTGACTAGGCAGCATGCAACATGGATGTTGACGGGCCGGGATTCTCATTCCCGACTCTTCACATAATAAAAAAACGCGGGAGGTATTATGCATGAAAGGCATTAATAAGGGGTTAGGTTTGGCGCTGGCTTTGGCGCTGGTGCTCACGCTCGTCCTGGCGGGATGCAGCAAGAATGAAGCCAAGAATACGGCATCGAGCGAGCCGCCGGCTTCGGCATCGGCTTCGGAAACGCAGCAGGCATCGAGTGAGCCGCCGGCAACGCCGGCGATCGACACGTCCAAGGAAGTGAAGCTCAAAGGGTACTTGCTCGGAGACGCGCCCAAGGGGATGCCGGATGTGCTGGCAGAGCTGAACAAGCGACTGAAGCAGGACATCAACGCCACGCTGGACATCGAGCATATCGGTTGGGGCGATCTGGCGGCGAAGTATCCGTTGGTGCTCGCGACCGGCAGCGATACGGAGTGGATCTATACTGCCAACTGGAACAGTTATGCGGATCACGCTTCCAAGGGAGCGTTCATGGAATTGACGGAAGACATGATTGCGAAGTACATGCCCAGATATTATGCGTCCATTGACAAGGTCGCGTTCGAGCAGGCGAAGGTGAACGGCAAGATCTACATGCTGCCGGCTCCGGCGCTTTCGCCCAATGTCAAGCTCGCAGTTATCCGGGGCGACTTGCGCGAGAAATACGGCTTGCCGGAGATCAAGCGCATCTCCGATCTGGGTCCGTATCTGGAAGCGATCAAGAAGAACGAGCCGGCCATGACGCCGATCGTCGTCACAGGCACCGCAGGCGAGAACGTCATGTCCTATCAAATGGTAGCTGAACAAGGACAATATCAGCTTGAGCCCAGCAAATTGCCAGGAGCGACCTATTCGCTGGAAGATGCTGCAGGCAAGCTGCTAGGCTACGATGAAGAGCCGCTGAAGACCAAGCTCCTGAATGCCGCCCAGACGCTCAAGTCCTGGTACGATGCCGGTTATATCAACCATGACCTCTTCTCCAACAAGGTGACCAGCATCGATGCCTTCGATCAGGGCAAATCCGCCGTCGGGTTCTCGAACACCATCGCTGTGCGGCCTTACCTGGATAAGGGCAAAGACAAGGGATATAACATCGAAGTGATTCCCTTCGTCGATGCAGAAGGCAAGACGCCTGCAACCTCCTATCTCGGCAACGGGGTCTCCATTCCGGCCGGAGCGAAAAATCCGGAAAGAACGATGATGGCGATGGACCTGATCATGTCGGAGCAATCCTATAACTACCTGGCCTACTTCGGCATTGAAGGCAAGAATTATGTCATCAATGCGGACGGCAAGCTGGCGCTGCCTGAGGGCGTTACCGCGGAAACGAATACGTATCCGCCCGATGCGGCAGGCATCTGGTTCACCGATTTGCGGCAGTTTCCGGCGTTTGCTTCCTGGAGCGACGATTATGTCAAGCTGATGGATGAAGCGCAGCAAATGTTGTATATGTCGCCGCTGGTCGGGTTGAATATCAACCTGGACGATTTGAAAGCAGAAACGGCTGCTTTGTCAAACGTAAGAACGCAATATCTGTTCCCGCTGCAATTCGGCGCAGTCAAGGATATTGACGAAGCCTACAACACATTCCTGGAGAAAGCCAAAGCCGCAGGCTGGCAGAAGGTGAAGGACGAAGCGGCGAAGCAGATCAACGAATTTGTACAACAGCAGTAAGTGTGATCGGGGGAACAAGTCAGGCGATTGCGATGTCATGTCTGGCTTGTTCTCTTGCGCAAACAGGCGGATAAGAATGATTACGGAGCGGGGAACAGGATGAACAAGATCAGAGCAGGCTTGATCGGCTGCGGCGGCTTGGGCGGCGTCCATGCCGCGAGCGTGAGCCGTATCGACGGGTTCGAGATGGCGGCCTATTGCGATGTGTTCGAGGATAAGGCGCAGGCGTTGCTGGATCAATACGGCGGCGATTACGCGACGACAGACCCGGAGCGGCTGTTCCGGGACGAATCGCTGGATGCGATCTATGTCGCGACTTTGCACGATACGCATGCCGAGCTGTGCGTCAGAGGGTTGGATGCCGGTAAGTACGTGCTTGTGGAGAAGCCGCTGGCGCTGACCGTGGCAGACTGCCTGCGGGTTCATGAGGCGGTGCGAAGAAACGGGAAAAAGCTGATGACGGCGTTCAAAATGCGTTATTACGAGCTGTTGCGGGAAGCGAAGCGATTGATTCCAAACCCGCTTGTGGTGTCGATGCAGATGATGGATAACCGCTGGGACGAAGGCTTCTGGGCCAACGATCCGGTGAAGGGTGGCGGCAACGTGCTCAGTCAGGGCGTGCATTCTTGCGATGCGTTGCGGTATATCGCGGGCAGAAATCCGATCGAAGTGTTTGCCGTCGGCGGCAACTATTATCAGAAATCCGGGGTGGTCGACAACCTGACGGCAGTGTTCCGTTTCGAAGACCGGATCAGTGCAAGCTGGGTGCAAGGAGACAGCAGTTGTCCGCCGCTTACGAGCAAATTCTTCATGCAGGTGTTCGACAAGGACAAGTCGATTACGCTGTCGGATCGTTTCACAACGCTGATTTATCAGGAGGCGGGCCGGGAGCCCATCGTGCTGAAGGGGACGGAGACCGGATTTGACGAGGAGAATCTTGCTTTCTACGCATGCGTGGCGAATCAGTCGGAGCCGGCTATCAATCATATCGATGGCTTGTACGCGACATTGATGGCGCTTCAAGCATTCGAATCGCTCAGAAGCGGCAAACCCGAGCCTGTAAGCGCATTATTGAAACAGAGCCATTAAAGCAAGGAGGCGAAAGCATTGGCGAACAAGGTGCGGATCAGTTGCGTGGGCCCGCCCCCTTATGTGATGGACCCCGCGACGCCCGATGAGCGGATCGTCGAGCGGATGATCGAGCGCTGGAGGCGGGAGCTGGACCAGGTGCTGCCGGACCGGCCCGATATTATCGTGCTGCCTGAAGCGTGCGATCGCCCGGTCGGCGAGGGATTCACCTGGGAACGAAGGACGGAATACTACCGATACAGAGGCAATGCAATTCGCGATGTGCTGGCCGATATCGCCCGGGACAACGGCTGTTACATCACCTACCCTGCCCACATGGAGGCGGCGGACGGCAGTTGGCGCAATGCGATGCAGTTGCTCGGCCGGAGCGGCGAAGTGGTCGGCACGTACCACAAGAATCATGTTGTGCCGGATGAATACGAGAAATCGGGCATTCTGTACGGGAAAGAAGCGCTGCTATTGCAGTGCGACTTCGGAACGGTGGCCGGCGTCATTTGCTACGATCTGAACTTTGACGAATTGCGCTTGAAGTACAAGGCGGCCAAGCCGGACATCATCTTGTTTCCTTCGATGTATCACGGGGGGATCATGCAGTCCTATTGGGCGTATTCGTGTCAAGCGCACTTCGCCGGCGCCATCGGCGTCGGGGGCCCTCCGTGCACCGTGCTCAATCCGATCGGCGAAGTGTTGGCATCCAGCACGAATTATTATCACTTTGTCACAACGACGATCAACCTGGATTGTGCGGTCATTCATATTGACGAGAATTATGTTCATTTTCACGATATGAAACGGAAGTACGGTAAGAATCTGATCATCCATGACCCTGGCCATCTTGGATCAGTGCTGCTGTCCAGCGAATCGGACACGTTCACAGTCAAAGATGTCATTGCCGAGTTCGAGCTGGAGCTGCTGGACGATTACTTCGACCGATCGCTCGCTCATCGGTACGTTCCGGGACATATGGAAGGATAAGAAAGCATTGATCCACGGAGCGGTCCAGTACAATCCATAATGCACGAAGGAGAGATGAATGATGGTGAAGTTCAGTTTGGTGAAAAAACAATTCTTAATTACGATATCATTTGCGATGATACTTGGAATGATAAATTTGTGGCCAATTACCAACATCCCCGTTGTTAAGGCGGCGGATTCCGACTGGCCGGCCGCGGAAATGGGATGGTGGTACATGCCGTTCCGCCCGGTCGACTCGCTGGTCACAACGCAAAATCCGCCCGATTTCAGTTGGCCTTACATTACAGGAGCGGATACCTATGATCTTCAGGTAGGCCGTGATTCGGCGATGACGGATGTTGTCTATGAAAATTCGAATCTGACGATCAACCTGTACAATTTTCCAAATACCTTTGACGTTGGCACCTGGTATTGGCATGTAAGGTTTCATAAGCCGGGTACCGGTTGGTCGGAATGGAGCACAGTTCGGAGATTCCGAATTGCCGAAGATAACGTTCCGTTTGTCGTCCCGCCGATCGAACAGATTATGGCGAACGTTATCCCGCAGCACCCGCGTGTTTGGGCGAATTCCGATTCGCTCGCGGAGTTCAGGGCGCTTGCCCAAACGAGCGGGAAGTCGGTATTTGACGCAACGCTTGCCTCCGTTCAAACCAACTTGAACCGACCGTTGCCCGAGGATCCGGACTTCCCTTTTCCGGACGGGTATGATATCTGGGCGCCGGAATATGTCGAGGCGTTATTTGCCCTTCGCACGATTTCCGATCAGGCGACGAAAGACTTGATGGATTCAGCCTTCATCTACCTTATTACCGGATCGGCGGAGATTGGGGCGGTTGCCAAATCAAGATTGTTGAACTTATCGACATGGGATCCGTATGGGGGAACGAAGTACGAGATTAACGATCAGGTCGACCGCGCGATTGCTTATCGCTCTGCCATCGCTTATGACTGGTTGTTTGATCTGCTGTCGGATAGCGAGAAGCAACAGGTGCAAGGCATGATCAAGATCCGTACGGAAAGAATGGTTGATTTTTTGTTGAGCACGCAGAAGATTCAGCAGTATCCTTATAATTCACATGGCTGGACCAACTTTGGCCTGATTGGCATTATCGCGACCTCGCTGATGCACGATATTCCCGAAGCGGCGGAATGGTATCGCGAGGTTGTACCGAGCTATATCAATATTTTACCCCCTTGGGGCGGGGAAGACGGTTCATGGTCGCAAGGTACAGGGTATTGGCAATGGTCGTCCGAGTTTAACAAGGAATTTATGGATGTATTGTTGAGCTCAAGTGGTTTCAATTTGTACGATAAAGCGTTTTCTCGCAATGAAGGCATGTATCCGCTTTATATGTTCCCGCACGGCAGTCCAAAGGGAGTATTTGGCGACGACAACCATTACGCGCCGGGCGCATTTAGCGTGTCCATGCTGAACCGAATCGCACAAATGACGTCCGACCCCCGGATGAAATGGGAAGCCGAGGCAATCGGCGCCAATCCCGGTGTAGGCTTGTCGGACTATTTCTATGGCGATGCGAATCTGGCATCCCGACCGCCGGTAGAGTTGCCGAAGGCAAGATGGTTCGAGGACACCGGGGTGGTGGCTATGCATTCCGAATTGTACGACCGCGACCGGGTTTCCTTTTATTTCCGATCAAGCCCATATGGAACGTACAATCACGCCCATGCTGATAACAACAGCTTCATCATCAATGCGTTTGGTGAGTCCCTGGCCCCCAAGAGCGGATTTTACGATTACTACAACAGCACTCATCATAAAAATTATACCAAGCAAACCCTTTCTGCGAACGCCATCACATTCGATGGAAAGCAAGGTCAGTTGTTTGACAATATCGATGCTGACGGGCAAATTCTTGGCTTTGTAACGCACCCCGATTTCGACGCAACCGGCGGGGATGCGACGGCTGCTTATGGGGGGGCGCTGGATAAAGCGGTACGCTATGTCCTTTACCTTCGACCGGATACGTTCGTGCTGATCGACGATCTGGCTACAAGCAAAGTTGGCGGTTCCGAATTTGAATGGCGCCTGCATGCGGAAGATTACCTTGATCTTGATTCGGATGGAGCGGGCGCGACGATTGTAAAGGGGCAAGCCGCATTAAAGGTGCGCTTGTATTCTCCCGATCAACTGCGGTCGACGGTGGAAACGGAATTTCTCGATGCAAACGGCCAGAATGTGCAGCCCGGGGACGAATTCATAAATGAACAACAGGTTCATGCGGCATTCATTACCCCCAAGACGAATGCGACGAAGATTGTCTCGACCATGGAAGCGTATCGGACCAGCTCCGAACCGCACGATGTTGTCTCCGAGAACCATGGCGATTATATGAAGCTGATCTTTGTTGACGGCACGGAAGTGTATGTCCGCATGACGGACAGCGGCGAAGTTGACGCCGGCAGCATTCGCTTCGATGGCGCTGCTGTAGCGGTTAAGGGAGATTCCATTCTGCTGGTAAACGGCACCAAAGTAGTGAAAGACAATGTCACGTTGATCGAGAGCAGTGAGCTGTCGACGGTTGCCTATGGTCAGGACCGCCTATCCGTATCAACACAGGATGACGCTCAAATAACCATGCATGCGCCGGATATTACAAGAGTTCGGGACGCAAGCAGCGGCCAGGATATTCCGCAGGGCGGAGCGATTGCTGATGGTATGAATCTCCGCGGGGTACATTGGGATATTAGCGGCGATACGCTGACATTCCAGATCGAAAAAGGGCAGCGGTCATTTAAGTTGAACGAAGCTCCGATGCCGCAACCGCTTGCTCCGATTGTCCTTCAGACAGAAATCGACGGCGTGCCTGGCGAGGTCACTTTGCAGGCGCACAGCGATATCGACGGCGTCAGCGTAGCTTGGGGCAATCTGACGAATGAACCGGGTTTCTACGACATCGTAGAGGCGCCGCCAGGCTTAAGCTTTGTGAAATACGGCAAGGTAAAGAGTGCGCTGTTAAGTGAGAATGTCGCTGTTACCTTGAAGGGTGAGCCAGGTGTGCTCAAATTGCGGAGTGTTGGCTCGGGTGGTGTAACAACGGCGGAGCTATCCCAAGATCCGGAAGAAATCAGATCGATATCGAATCTGGTATGGCAAGAAGCAGAGTCTTATGTTGGGTTTGGCGGCAAAGCGCCGTGGGTATACACGACCCGATCTTTCCTGTCGGGAGGGACAGGGGTAGGCGGTTGGGAGCAGACCGGTCAATGGATACAATGGAACTTCAATGTTCCGAAAGCAGGCAAATATGATCTGGTTTTAAAATATGTTGCCGCTTGGGATTTGCCGCTAGAGGAGAATGAAGCGCTTCGTTATGTCCGTATCGGTGATAAAATGAATTTCTTCGCAGCGCCGAGGACGGTTGATTTTGGGACACTGCCGGAGAACTGGAGGGGGTTGCGGGTAAAAACGGAACAAGAACTCCCCGCCGGTCCGGTAGATGTAACGATGTGGCACCAACAAGGAATGATGAATCTGGATTGGATCGCTCTGATAGAGGTCAAGGACGACGAAATTATGCCGACTGCGCCAGGTCATCTTGCGATCGAGTCACAGACGGACGACTCGGTTACGATAAGTTGGGATGCGGCAACGGACAATGTTGCTCTAAAAGAGTACATTGTTTATATGGACGGTCTTCAAAAAGCCGTCGTCCCTGCTGGCTCAACAACAGCAACCATTACAGGGCTTGCAGCCGGGAGGAATTATAGTTTCTCTGTAGCGGCGGCAGATACAAGCGATAATATTTCACCATTGTCGAACAGCATCCTGATTTCCCTGGGCGATACTGTTGCGCCAGCATGGGGAGAGACGGCAGCGATTTATCCGGCGGCAATGTTCGCGAACGTGGTAAGGCTGGCCTGGGATGAGGCGGTGGATAATTCCGGCGAGGACGTGTCCTACTCATTATTCCAGGTGAGCGAGAATGACCGCTTGCTCGTCGGAACGTCTTCGGGAACAAAGTTTGATGTGACGGGGCTGCAGCCGGGAGGCACGTATACATTCAAGGTTGAAGCCGAGGATGTGCAAGGAAATGAATCGGCGAGCGGCCCGGCAGTTACAGTTACTTTGCCTCTGTCGAGTGCGGCATGGTATGACTCGTTTGATGCTTGGCCTGCGGGAGAGACGGGCAGCGGCAATGGCTGGACAATGACGAAGAACAACGGAACATCCATTGCGATTGTGCCGCTTGCCGAAGGCGGCCAAGGGTTGCAAGCAATCGATAATTACTATGATGAAGCGGACGCTTATGCAGCTACACCAATGCTGGTAAGGGATTTCGCCCCGATTGCGGACAAGGCGACTGTGGAAATGAAGGTGAAATATACTCCGTTAAACCATGAGTCCGGAAATTATCAATTTGATTTAATCGGAAATAACAACATATTTGGAACGTTCATGGGGTTCTCGAATGGCGAGGTCGGATACAGGAAATCAGTGGATGGAGTTAGTACGAACGTTCTAATCGCGCCGAACTACAAGCCGTCTGATGAGTGGATGAAGGTGCGCTTCGATGTTGATTTTGCGTCAAAGACCTTTGACTTGACGGTACAGGCTGAGGGATTGAAGAACTATACCGGCGCAGCGGATGCTGCAGGGACGTTGGATAAAGAGACCGGGACTTATTATGTGCAAGGGGTGCCGTTTATTTCCGACAGTGCCGCATCGCTGAACAAATTAAGATTTTTTGCCCAGCGGTATACAGGAACCTATACTCTTGATTATGTCTCGGTTTACAACCCGCAGGATGCCATGCCGCAAAACAGCGTCATCAGCCCGATTGAGGCGAGCTTTGACAAGAGTGTCACCTCGGAAGTCTACGGGGATGTGGACGTGGACATGACCCTGAACGGCAATACGCTGACCCGCATCGTTAACGACGGCGAGGCGCTTGTTGCGGGAACAGACTACACGGTAGACGGCAGTACGGTCACGATCAAGAAGGAGTACCTGACCGCCCAACCGGTAGGCGCCGTGCCGCTGACCTTCATCTTCAGCGAAGGTGTGGCCCAGACGCTCGTAATCAGGGTAAGCGACACAACATTGCCAAGCGGAAGCGCAAACCTGATTGTCAACGGTTCCTATGAAGCGGACACCTCTTCGCCGCCGAGCGGCTGGGCGATCTATTCGCCTAATGCAGCCGATACTTATTCCGTGACGGTTGATGAGGGAGTGTACAGAAGCGGAAATAAATCCGTGAAATTGACGACCCAGCCCGGCGCATCCATCACGCTGTATCAGTCGGTTAATATCACCGGGGGCCAGACGTACAAGTATTCAACATGGGTCAAGACAGAAAATGTGGCGGATAACAGGGATCGGGTGCAGTATACGTTAAGGGATGCTTCAAATGCGGTGATCAATCCGCCGGGGTTTGTAAATGTATCGACATCGACAAATAAAGATGAGAACGGTTGGGCGCTTGCTGAAACTGTATTTACAGCACCGGCTAATGCGACAATTTTTGCTCCTGCCAATTTTACAGTTTCAGGTACGGAAACGACCTGGTTTGACGATGTCATGTTGGTTGAGTGGCGCCCCGTGACCGGTCTGAGTCTGGATAAAGCCGAAGAGACGGTCGCAGTCAACGGCACGCTCAAATTGAATGCAGAAGTGCTGCCGGCGAATGCCAGCAACCCCAATATCATTTGGACTTCCTCGAATCCCGCAGTGGCCACGGTCGATGATTCGGGCAATGTAACGGGAATAAGCGCAGGGGAGGCTGTTATCACAGCTAAATCGGAGGAAAATGGCTTTGAACAGCAATGTATCGTTCAGGTAGGTGAAGAGAACAACACCGCCAGCTTGACGACGGAAGACACGGCCAAGACAGCAGGTGAGGCTTTCCAGTTGGAGATTGGTGCCTCAAGCCTGGCAGATCCGTTCACAGTGCTGGATGTCACGGTTAGCTACGACCCGGCGCGGCTGGCGTTCGAGTTGACCGGTGAAGCTGGCGCCGAGAAGTTGGCCGCGGCGGCGGTGGAATCGCTGCGCGATGGCTGGCAGCTCGTGAACAGCGAAGTGATCCCGGAACTCGGAAAGATCCGGCTGTTCCTGGGGGCCAGCAGCGAGGCGAATGCGGCAACAGACAGCGGCCCGCTGTTCACCCTGCTTGGCACGGTGAAGGCGGATGCGCCGCTCGGCGCCGCGGCAGTGTCGCTGGATCAAGCGAGCGGCTCCATGGCTGGCGTCAGCCATGATTGGGATACGTCGGAAGCAACCGCGACGATCACGATCGCAGCGGTGAGCAAATCTGAGCTTCAGTCGCGGATAGCTGCCGCGCAAAGTGCGTACAACGCGTCCGTGGAAGGCTCGGCGCCTGGCGAGTATTCGGCGTCGGCGCGGGCGACGCTGTTGTCGGCGATCCAGAATGCTAATGCCGTGTTCGTTAACGGTACGGCAACCCAGGCGCAAGTGAATGCAGCGGTCGATGTGCTCAACGCTGCAATCTCCGACTTCGCCGCTGCCGTCAACCCGGCGGAACCGTTGAATCGCGAGGCGCTGGACGCACTGATCGCCACGGCTCAAAGCCGGTATGACACAGCTGTAGAAGGAACGAAGGTTGGACAATATGCTTCTGGCGCGAAGACGGCGCTGCAGTCGGCCATTCAGGCGGCCAATGCCGCAGGCGTAAGCACGCAAGCCGCGGTGGACGCGACGAAGGCGACACTGCAGACAGCGCTCGATACATTCGCAAGCAAGATCGTCACGCTGATCCCGGGCGCAACGAAGGTCACCATTGCGGACTTGTCGCTCTTGGTGAAATTCTATGGGATCACGAGCTCCGATGCCGATTGGGAGCAAGTGGAAGCGGCTGACCTGAAGGGTGAGGGCAAGATCGACATCGTCACATTGGCAGCCGTAGCGCAACTGATTCTGGACGACTGGCGGCAGCAGTACCAGCAATAACAACCGAACAGCATGAATGACGGCAGGCCGGGAACGGGCGGATAGCATCCGCCTCCCGGCTGTTGCCGTACACGAGGGGGAAACGAACAGGATGAGAATGCTGCGAGTGGGAATCGGGCTGCTGGCGCTGCTCCTATTCGGCGCAACGGCGCAGGCGGCGCCCGCGAGTCAAGCGACGGATGAAAGCGCCGGGCTGACGATGAGCGTGGCGGAAGCAGCGGACAGTCCGGATGAGGGCGGCGTGTCGGCGGTGCGGGTGGACGCACGGCAACTGAAAGACTTGTACGCCTACAGCGTCGTGCTTGAAGTCGATGCGCAAAATTGGGAAGCGGTCCGGGCGGAGCATGGATTGGAAGGATTCGCGGTAGGTCCGCTCGTGAAGGGACAAACGGTGGAAGCCGCCTTGACCAAAGTAGGGAAGACGGCGGGCACCACCGGCGACGCGAGTCTGGCGACGATCGTCTTGCGCTTGAAGCAAGGCGAACCCGCAATTGTACGGTTGAAGCAGGTTGAACTGGTAAATTCCGATTTGCAGAAAAAGGTGCTCCTGCCGGTGGATCTGCAGCTGCAACTGCCGGGCGACCCGGCTTTGGTGAGGCTTACGGACATCAAGGGACACTGGGCGGAAGCGGCAATTCGGCAGGCCGTGGCGTACGGCAGGGTGTCGGGCTATACGGACGGGTCATTCAAGCCGCAGGGGCTGGTGACGCGAGCCGAGTTTGCCGCTATGCTGACGAGAGCGTTGCAACTGCCTTTGTCCAAGGTTGGATCGCTGGACTATACCGATAACGCCGCACTGCCGGACTGGTCAAAGCCGTATATCGCCGCTGTCGCCAGGTCAGGATGGATGTCGGGCTACGACGACGGCGCATTCCGCGCGCAGCAACCGATTACGCGGGCGGAGATCGCATCGATTCTGGCGCGGATCCTGGAGCCAGGCGGCGAGCAAGCAAGAGCGGGGGAGAAAGCAGGCGCGAACGGAAGCGATCCAGCCGGGTCACAGGTTGCTGCAAGCACAAACTTTACCGACGCGGCGCAAATTCCGGTCTGGGCGAGAGAGGCGGTGGCGGCCACTGTCGCGGCGGGCCTGATGCAGGGTCGGGGCGGCGGGCAGTTCGCGCCGCTGGCGCAGACGACCCGTGCCGAAGCAGTCATCGTTTTGGCGAAGCTGGCGCAGCGTCAGGAAGCATAAATGCGAGCGGATGATCGAGCGCTGGAATCGGGAGCTTGACCAGGTGTTGCCAGACCGACCCGATCTCATCGTGCCGATGCCTTGAGCCTGCCGCTTGTTTCCAACGTTCGAATCTATAATGACAATGGAGGCTGAATCGTATGATGACGAATCGCATACCCCGCACAAGCTCCGGATTGCTGCTTTTGCTTGCTTTCGTGCTGGTTGCCGCAGGAATTGTGACGACACCGACTGAATCCGTATCGGCGGCAGGGAATACGTACTTTTTTTCTACCGCAGGAACTTATAACGCTTCCGGAGAGTCGGAGGATGAAGCCAGCAGCAGCTTTGCCAAAGCGTTGTCGCTCATGGTGGACGGCAACACGATCCTGTTCAAGAGAGGGGAGAAGTGGGATATCCCGCTGCAAACCCTGGATTTAAGAGGGAAAAATAATGTCAAGATTAGTTCCTATCCCGACGACAATAACATAGCGAAGCCGATTATATCCAGTCTTGCGCTGCTCGGCTCAGGCGGCTGGACGGCCGACGGCTCGGGCACGAATCGGTGGAAACTGCCGCTGAACGCTTCCTACACGGACTTGTTCCGTGTATTCGTAGACAATGTGCCCTTCGTGGATGTGCGAAATCAGCCGACCCCGGACCCGACGGACAATCCGAAGACCCCCATTGGTTCGGCCGCCACTCCCTTGCTCGTAGACAGCCCGAATGAATTCCTGTTCAAGGACGGCGTTCTTTACGTGTACTTCACGGCCACCCCGTACAATGTGCACGTTCTTCCCGCCACAGCGGCGCACGCCACCGGCATTCCGCTCGTTCAGATGGAAAATTCGAATCACGTCAAGATCAGCAATATCGAACTCAGGGGCGGTTCCCGCTATTCCATAATCAACGTGGAAGCCCCGAGCAGCGATGTTCGGATCGACGACAATACAATCGGCTGGTCCGGCACGGAAGCGGCAGGCGTAGTGGTCCTCAATTACGAGGGCAAGAACGGAACTACGCCCAATACGGATTATGTGTCAAACATCTACATTCGTGGGAATGTAATCGACAAGATATTCACGGACGCAGAGAACAATACCGTCCTGACCACGGGGGGCAGCAACGGAATCACGCTCGCCAACGGCGTGGATGGCGGTCTGATCCAGGGAAACATCGTCAAGAATTGGGGACACTCCGGCATTGAATTGACATCCGATTCGGCGGCACAGGGCATCCACGGCGTCAAACACATCATAGTAGAAAATAATAACGTATCGGGCGGCGAGTCCGGTTACATGCATGCGATAGATGTTGTTGGATATCCCGGTCTGACGACGCACAATATTGTCAGGAGAAATTACATGTCCTCCCTGACCGCCATGATGCATTGGGCCGGGAGCAACAATTATTTCTACAGCAATATCGTCAATCAGGTGACAGGCACAGAACTGAGGGAGATCGGACATTCGTATGCACCGCACGGGGTGGATCTGATCCCCTCGATGACAGATAAAGGCATGCAGGAAGCCAGGGATAACTGGATCGTGAATAACACATTTGCCAACATTGCAGGGTCATCCTTGTGGATTGACGACTGGGAGACCATTCTTGGCAATGCTACGTCAAATCCCGATGTTACAAATATCCAAGTCGTCAACAATATCATGTACAATTACGGCCCTGACGATATTCCGGGCCATGTGCCCTATGGTTTGAGGATCGGAGTGGGCGCCGGAGGCGTCGTCAAGGTGCGCAACAATAATTTCTGGGACCCAGATGCGACTTCACCTTCGACCGCAGTGGTCAGCGACTTCAAAACACAGCCTTATAACGCGGCCGGGTTGAATGGCGCTACGGGATGCGGCGCCTATTGCACCAACAATACGCAACTGGAACCGCATTTTTTCGGCGGCAACGGCGCTATAGTCAATCCTTTCGAGCTGACGGCAGCTTCAGATTCTTCATTAAAGTACGGTGGGGCGGACCTGCGGAACTATTTGCCGGCGGACTTTGGCGACTTTCTGGATTTCAACGGCAATTCGTGGAAGTTCGACGAGCCGGGCAAGGGAGCGAGCAGGGGTGCGATCCAATACGGCAACTGAATGGACAAAACGATTCCCTATATAAATTAAACGATCGTCTCCTACCCCCATTAAGGAAAGATCGCTATTATAAGACATACTCGTACCCGGAGGTTGTCATGTCCAACGCGGTATTATCGAAAACCAAATATGGGGAAATCAAACCAAAGAGTACGAGCGCCTGGACAACTTTCTATAAGCAACGTTCACTTTACGCGATGGTATTGCCGGGGATGCTCTTTTTCCTGCTATTCCGGTATTTGCCGCTGACGGGGAGCATCATCGCTTTTCAGGATTACAATTTGTTTAAAGGGATCATGAACAGCGATTGGGTCGGCTTCAAATGGTTCGAGCAATTTTTCACCTATCCCAACATGCGGCGGGTGTTCGTCAATACACTGATAATCAGCCTGTACCAGCTTATCTTCTCGTTTCCGGCGCCGATTCTGCTTGCTCTGCTGCTCAATGAGGTCCGCCGCGCAAGGTTGAAAGGGACCGTGCAAACGATTGTTTACCTGCCGCATTTTCTGTCCTGGACGATCGTCTTTGGCCTGACGCACATGGTTTTGTCGCTGAACAGCGGGCTGTTGAACCAATTGCTGCAGGTTCTCGGCTTTGATGCGATCAACTTCCTGATGAAGGCGGAAGCTTTCCGCTCCATTATCATCCTGTCGGGGATATGGAAAGAGATGGGGTGGATTGCGATCATCTTTCTGGCCGCACTGGTTGGAATCAGTCCCACGCTGTACGAATCCGCGAAGATTGACGGGGCCGGGCGCTGGCAGCAATTCGTTCACATTACATGGCAAGGGATCAAACCCGCGATCATCATTATGCTGCTGCTGAAGCTGGGCGTCATTCTGGATTCGGGCGTCGATCAAATCTACGTGTTCCTGAATCCGATGACCTTGTCGACCGGCGATGTTCTGGATACCTATACCTACCGGACAGGGGTCGTGGAAGGACATTACAGCTTGACGACGGCAATCGGATTGTTCAAATCGGTGATCGGGTTCGTTCTTCTGGCGCTGGCGAATCGATTGAGCAAGGCCGTTGCGGGAGAAGGACTGTATTGATATGATAAAACAAACCCGATCCGAACGATGGTTTGACGCGATGAATGTGGCCGTATTGCTGCTGCTGGCTGCGGCTATCCTCATTCCGCTGATTCATGTTCTGGCTGTTTCCCTGAGCGAAACGACCGCGCTGAACCGCAGCGAGGTGAAGCTATGGCCGATCGGCTTCAATCTGGACAACTATTTGCTGGTACTGAAGAACAAGCGGTTTGTCAATGCGTTTCTCGTGACTCTCTTAGTCGTTGCTGCGGGCACGCTGCTCAACATGGCGCTGACGACGATGACCGCTTATCCGTTGTCGCGAACGTACTTTCAGGCGCGCAGGTGGATGACCTTACTGGTCATCTTCACGATGATTTTCCAGGCGCCGCTCATTCCGATGTATTTGCTGGTGCGATCTTTTGGCCTGCTCGATACGCTGGGGGCGCTGATTGTTCCGTCAGCGATAAGCGTGTTCAACATGATCTTGTGCATGACCTTCTTCCGCTCGTTGCCGGAGGAACTTCTGGAGGCCGCGCGAATCGACGGCATGTCGGAATTCAACATTTTGCTGCGTATCGTCATGCCGCTGTCTCGCCCGATCTTGTATACCTTGCTGCTTTTTTACGCGGTGTATCATTGGAACAACTATTTCAGCTCGCTTATCTTCATCACGGACCCGGCCAAGCGGCCCTTGCAGTTGTATATTTTCATGATGCTGAACCGCGACGAAGCCAGCACGACGATGTCCAACCTCACGCAAATCATGAATCTCGATGTCTCGCCCAAGGGACTGCAGATGGCAACGGTGGTGCTGGCGACCGCGCCGATCGTCATGATTTATCCCTTCATCCAAAAGCATTTCATTAAAGGAAGCTTGATCGGCTCGCTCAAAGAGTAATCCCAACACATGGCAAAGGAGATTTCTATGAAAAAGAATATCCATTGGACCGTTGTGGGCTTGCTTGTGCTCATGTTGATCTTGTCGGCTTGTTCGTCGAGTAACGCGGGCAACAACAGAGAAGAAGCTGGCGCTTCGCCTAATGCAAGCGCTGAAGCGGGCCCGGGCGAGGCTGAGCCGACGCTGGAGCCGCCCAGCCCGATTAAGATCTACGCACCGGATACGAGCTATGCGCTGCCTTCCGGCAAGTTCCTGGATAATCCGACCGCGAAATACCTGGCCGAGAAGACGAATACGGTTCCGGATGTACAGTTTTTGCCGAACACCAATTACGTGGAGCAATTGAAGCTGAAATTTGCAGCCGGCGACTTTCCCGACGCATTCCTCGGTTTCGGCTTGACGCAACAGGATGGCGCATTGGAGAACGGTCTCCTGCTGCCGCTGAACGATCTGATTGACAAGTACGGTCCCAATCTGAAGAAAAATATTCCGCAATACGCATGGGATGCGGTAACGCTCAACGGCCAAATCTATGGCATTCCGGAGCCGAGCATCCAGCCCTCCGCACGCGAGCTCTTCATACGCAAAGACTGGCTGGACAAAGTGCAGCTCGGCATTCCGAAAACTTCGGATGAACTGCTGAACGTATTGCGGGCATTCCGCGATCAGGACGTGAACGGCAACGGCGATCCGAGCGATGAGATTCCGTTGGCTACGCGGGCCTATGCCTGGAGCGATGAGAATATATGGGGCATGTGGGGGCTGCAACCGGGCGTGAGCACGGAATACGAAGGCAAGATTATCCCCGGCATGATTCATCCCAGGTTCAAGGAAGCGTTGCGATTCCTGCAAACGGCTTATCAGGAAGGCTTGCTGGACAAGGAGTTTTTGACGAGCGACTTGTCCAAATGGCGGCAGAAAATATACAGCGACCGCGCGGGCGTATGGGGTTGGACACCGGAAGGCGTATGGAGCTTCCAGAACGAAATCGATGCGACATCGCCGAATGCGAATGCGGATGTCATAGGCATCCCTACTCCGGTGGGTGCCGGCTTCGACGGTACGGCAGGCGCCCAGATTCTGCCCACAGGCAAGACCTATCTGGTGATGAAGAGCAGCAAGCACCCGGAGGCAGTCGTGCAATTTTTTGACTGGCTATTAAGCAATGAAGGACAAATATTCTCTGAAATAGGAATTGAAGGGATAAATTATAAGAAAGAGAACGGCAAGATCGTCTACGATCCGGAGTCGGAGAAGAAGGAAAAGAGCGAATGGCGGCTGCTCTTCGAAATGCACGGTCTGAATCAGACGGCATTCGAAGCCAAATATGACGAGTCGCAGAGGGCGAAGCTGCAAGCGGCATACGATATTTCCAGCCACGAGGGCTTCCCGAATCTGACGGAGGGGATGCCGCCGATCAGCAGCGAGTTTCAGGTATTATATGGCACCGCCTATCAGGAAGCCGCTTCCAAAATTATCGTCGACAATGCGCCGCTCGATGCGACATGGGACGCCTTTGTCGAATCGTGGAGAAAGCAGGGCGGCGATAAGCTGATCGAACAGTTGACAACGTGGTATTATAGCAATAAGAAGAAATAATTCACCATGGCCATAACACAGCAAGAATACGGACGGTGGTCAGATGGCGAAAATATGGGCATGGATTCATAGCTCGATGAAGCGCAAATGGTTCGTCGTCATGGCAACCTTCAGCATCTGCATCATTTCCGTATACGGCGTGCTGACGTATCATCAAACGATTGCCGGCGTGAAGGAACATACCGAACGTCTGGGCGAGCGTGTGCTCGTCCAAGCCAATCTGAACCTGAATCGTTATCTTCGGGGCTACACGGAAAGCCTGCTGCTCCTCGCTTCCAGCAAGGAAGTGCGGGAATGGCTGCCGCTCACGCCCGAGGACAGGACAGAGACATTCCGGGCACAACTTCACATTTCGAACAGTTTTATTCAAACGATCTTTTTCCATTATCCCGAAATCACGGCGATTTTGCTGACGAATTACAACGATAACCGCATGATCTTCACCAACAATTATGTGGACTCCGAGAAGTACGCCGATTATTACCGCCGGTTCCGCGAGCAGCCGCATGCGGGCAATATTATTTATTCCAGCGGAATTCCTGACTATTATATGAATCAGAATAAGCCTGCGGAATTTCCGGTTATCCATATCCACAATCGGATTCAGTATCAAAAGCAAGACAACTGGATTCAGTTGGACTTGAACATGGAGCCTGCATTGAAGATTTTGCAGGAGATGGGTTTGGGCGCGAATGGAGAAGCGATGATTGTCGATGACCGCAATCGCATTGTCGCGCATCCCGATCCGCGGCGCATCGGGACCAAATTGCCGGAATACCTAATCGGGGGAATCATCGGCAAAGAAGGCAGCTTCGTCAGGGAGAATCAGCAGGAATTGATTCTGTACTCCTCGCTGGAATCCATGCAGTGGAAAACGGTGGTGATCGTTCCGTACAGCGAGTTTCTGCCGCTCACCTCGAAGCTGGCTTCAACTGCGCTCTGGACGGCAGGGCTGAGTGTGCTGGCTTCCATCTTATTGGCTCATTTGTTCTCCAATACGTTCACCCGCCGGATCAACAAGCTGCGCCAGGCGATCTCGAAGACGGAAGCGGGGCAATGGAAGCAGCGGATTCCGATTTCGGGCAGCGATGAAATCTACGAATTGGGAAATACCTACAATCGCATGCTTGAAAGACTGGATTCGACGGTCGAGCAATTGACGCAGACGAGCATCAAGGAGAAACAAGCCACGATGTCGGCCTTGCAGGCGCAGATCGATTCACATTTTCTGTATAACACATTGGAAACGATTAACGCCAAAGCTTATCTGGCCAATCAACCGGAAATCGAGACGATGACGATTTCCTTGTCGGAGATGCTGCGGTATTCTTCCGGATACGGACAGGCGATCGTGCCTTTGCGGGAGGAAATCGATAATCTGCATCATTACCTGGACATTATCCATATTCGCTTCGGAGACGATGTTAAGGTCGAAATCCGCGCCGAAGAGCGTTGTTTGCGGGCGCTGTGTTTGAAGGCAATTTTGCAGCCGGTTGTCGAGAATTGCGTCAAGCACGGACTTCCGGACGAGAACGACAGTCTGATCATTCGGATTGACATCGAAGCCATTGAGGAAGCGTATGTGCAGATCGAAGTGAAGGATAACGGAAGCGGCTTCGATCCGGATAAATTGCAGCAATTGCGCCAACAGCTTCGTGAATTTGTGCCTTTCTCCAGCGTACTGCCTCGCGTAGGCATTCTGAACGTGCACTCGCGGTTTCGCACCATATATCCGGATTATGCGGGAAGCGGCGTATACGTGGAGAACCGGACGGACGGGCCGGGCGCTTGCGTGAGGCTCCTGTTCCCGCTTGACTTTAACCATGCGGAAGGGGAAATTCGGTCATGAGCTTTCGTGTGCTTCTGGTTGATGACGAGTCGTCGATTCGAATTTCTTTAAGCAAACGTATCGAAGACTCCGGGCTCCCCGTCAAAGTGGTTGGACAAGCAAAAAATGGCGTGGATGCCTTGGAATGGTTGAGACAGCACTATGCCGACCTGGTCTTTACCGACATTCGCATGCCTCGAATGGACGGCATACAGTTGCTGGAGCGCCTGAATATGGAGTATCCCGTATTAATGAATGTAGTTGTATCCTCGCATGATGATTTTCAATATGCCAGGCAATGCATTGATTTGAATGTCGTCGATTACTTGTTGAAGCCGATTCGCTCCGATCGTCTGCATGCGATTCTGCTGAAGGCCATCGAACAGTTAACGGCGAAGCGTCGTCAGACAGCGGCCGGGTTGTTCATCGACCAATGGTCTTCCTTGCAGCCATCCTTGTCGGCTTGGGTCAGTGCTGTCAAAGCAAGGGCGCTGCCGGATGAAGTTCTGACGCACACCTTGAAGCGATTAGGCCAAGCGAGCCGTTATCCGCACTTATATACGACATTGGCAGAGCAATGGCTTGAACTGATCGCCAAAGAACTGAAGTGTCTGCCCGAGCGGTCCACCGAAGCCAAGGCGGAACCGCAGCAGGTTGTGGGACATGCCGTGTTATGGGAAGAAGTGAAGGCGGAGAAGGAAGCGGCCGCATTGCGCATGCTGCGTTCGGGATTCGATCGGCTGCTTCTGTCGACGGAGCAGCCGGGCAACAGCAATCATGCGCAAATCGTCGAAGATATCCGTTCTTATCTCAAGAAAAATTACACGCAAAAAATAAGCATCGAAGCGGTGGCTGAACACGTTGGATTGAGCAAATCTTACATTTCCATTCTGTTCAGGCAGTCTGCCGGGGTGACGATTCTGGGGTATTTGGTGAAATTGCGCATGGAGCAAGCCAAGTACCTGTTGCGAACGACGACGCTGAAAGGATATGAAATCGCCAACCAGGTCGGGTACGAGGACTACGCCTATTTCTCCAACCTGTTCAAAGACTATACCGGATACAAGCCAAACGAGTTCAGGAAGGAAGGGGGTTGATAACATAATCTTCTTCTTGACATTGAATATAAGGGGGAATATTATACATATAATTTGAACAATAATGTAGAACAATTAGGAGCGGAGAAATTTGCAGTCGATGGCATTGGACAAGATGGATCGGAAGTTTCTCGTTGTAATCATCCTTACCTGTATCGTTGCAGGGTCCATTCAGGGGCTATTGTTGCCCCTGCTTTCTTATTTGATGGAGGTTCAGGGGATTTCCTCTTCCTTGAACGGGTTCAACTCCAGCGCGATTTTCATTGGCATCTTGTGCACGTCCTTGATGATTGAACGACCAGTGCGTCGTTTCGGCTACAAGCCGGTCATTCTTATAGGGGCAGCTGTAATCTTGGCGACGCTTGTTTTATATCCGCTTTGGACCAATCTTTATTTTTGGTTTGCGGTTCGGTTGCTGACAGGGGCTGGCGTCACAGCCTTGCATTACTCCGCCCAGCAGTGGATCATGGCCGATTCGCCCGCTCATTTGCGCGGGAGATATATATCCATGTATGGAATGGCGTACGGCGCCGGATTCGGCATCGGGCCGCAGGGGGTTAACTTGTTGCCGTTCGGCCTGTATACGCCTTTTATTTGTGCCGCGCTCTTGTTGTCACTATGCATCTTTTTCACTTTTCGCATCAAGAACGATTGGCCGACGCAAGAGACTTCCGCTGAGGCAAGTGGAAGCGGAAGGTATTGGACAACGGTGCGACTGGGCCTGCTTGCGCTTATACCGATATGTCTCTATGGCTTTATGGAATCCATCCTGACGGGCAGCTTCACCATCTTTGGCGCACATGCGGGAATGACGCCAGAATGGGTGGCGATCTGTTTGTCCGTATTCCTCGGCTCCAGCTTGATCCTGCAAATTCAGCTCGGCATGCTGGGTGACAAATACGGCCGAAAGCGCGTACTAATCACCGTGATGAGCATCGGCGGCGTCCTGTTCATGCTGGTGCCCTTCGTTGTCCATCTCAAGTTCGTCTTATTGGCTTTATTCGCCATCAACGGAGCGCTGGTCGGCTCCATTAGCTCCCTTGGCATAAGCTACGGCGTCGATCTCCTGCCGAAGCATCTGCTTCCGACCTTGGGCGTCATGTTGGCGCTCTGCCACGGCCTCGCCTCCATCGCCGGTCCGAATGTGGGCGGATTAGCGATTCAGTACATATCGCCGGGCGCCATGTTCTATATACTCGGCGGTTTATTTGTCGGTTATGTCGTTATTGCGGCTTTCTACAAACCAGGAAGCATGACAATAGGTGGAGAATTGACGAAGAGTGAGAATCAAGCACGCGAACTTTAGCGGCATGACTAAGAATTGCATGATCTGCCGGTATGACGAATCAGTTATCGATTTGTATTGACATAGGGTCGCAATGGTTATACATTAACTATAATGTTCTATTAAATTGTAGAACAATACTTGAAGGGAGTATGCTCTCATGAAATATCTCGTACTGGGTGCGGCAGGCATGCAGGCAAGAGCGACGGTTCATGATTTGTGCCACCATTCCGATGCGACGGAAATCGTCTGCGCGGATCTTCAACCGGAAAATCTGCTTAAGTTCAGCAAATTTCTGGACATGGGCAAAATTATGTTAAAAAAGCTGGAAGCTGGCAATAAAGAAGCTTTGATTCAACTGATGTCGGAAAATGTGGATGTCGTCATCGACATGCTGCCGATTTTTACGATCCCGACGGTTGCCGAAGCAGCCGTTGAGGCGGGTGTGCCGCTCGTGAATACGTTCTATGCAAACGCATTGCCGAAGGACATTCACGAAAAGGCATTGGCAAAGGATATTATCATTTTGCCGGAAAGCGGCCTGGATCCGGGCATCGATCTGGTTCTTTGCGGCTATGGCGCCAGCAAGCTGGATGAGGTTCATGAATTCCATTCTTATTGCGGCGGATTTCCGGATGCCGCAGCGGCAAACAATCCTCTCAAATACAAAGTGACCTTGACCTGGAAGGGCATGATGCTTGCTCAGAAACGGCATTCGAGAATCATGAAGGACGGCAAGGAGATTGATATTCCTGCGGAAGATCAGCATGCGCCGGAATGGTTGGAAACGATGGATTTTCCGGGATTCGGTCCGCTGGAGCTCATTGTCAACGGCGACGCGGTGGAGTTCGGACGATTGCTGGGAATATCCAGCACGCTGCGCAATGCTTCCAGGCGTTATATCAGATGGCCGGGGCACGCACAGTTATGGCATACGTTGAAGCAGTTGAATTTTTTAAGCGAAGAGCCCGTTGCAGGTTTATCTTCACCCATCACGCCGCTTGACTTCATGACCGCTCATATTGGACCCCAGATTCAATACAAGGATGACGAGAAAGACCTTGTCTTGATGAGAATTGTGGTCGGTGGCGTAAAGGATGGGCAAAATGTCCGGATCACCTACGATCTTCTGGATTATCGCGATACGGAGACGGGTTTGTTTGCCATGAACCGAACCGTCGGATACACGTCAAGCATCGTCGCTCAGATGATTGCAAGCCAAGAGATCCGCGGGAAAGGGTTATTGCGTCCGACGAACGATATCCCTCATCTTCCATTCATCGAACAGCTTCGGAGAAGGAACATTACGGTGAAAGAAACGGTCGAAGCGCTCCAAGAACAACGCTAGAAGCAACGATTCAAGATGAGTATATAAGCTGGAAATCAGGGCACAGAAGAAGCGGAGGTTTCTTCTGCGCCCTTTCATTGTAATCCGGCTGATCTTCATCCTTCCTCCGGTATTATGATATAATTGTACAACATGATCGTACAAATTTACCTGCACGATAAGGAGCAAGGTTGGTATGGATAACGCAAGAGAGACGATGGAAGCTTTCATTTATCAGGAATTGCGCAACTCCATCCTGCAACGAAAGCTGGCGCCGGGCAATCAATTGGTGGAAAACGTTATTTCCGAGAAGCTGAACGTCAGCCGGACGCCGATTCGCGGGGCAATCCAGAAGCTGGCCAGGGAAGGGCTCGTCAATGTGATTCCGAACCGCGGAGCATTCGTGATCCAGCCGACCAAGGAAGAAATTGTCCAGGCCTACCAGCTTCGCGTGGAATTGGAAGGCTTGGCGGCCGCGCTTGCGGTGGACCATATGGAGGATGCGGATTTCGAACGAATGCAACAGTTGTGCGAGCAGGAGGCTAAGTCGTTTCGGGATTCCGATCTGACGGCCTATCTGCCAATTAACAAGGCGTTTCACATGGTGTTTATCGGCAAGTGCGGCAATCGGTTCTTGATTGAATTTGCCGAGAAGCTGATCGACCAAACGAATATTTATTTGATTTTGTTCGAAATGATGTTTTACCATGTACAGCCGCAGTCGGCCCCGGGCGCGATCGATCATAAAGAGCTTATTCAACTGTTCAAAGACCGGAATAAGCGGCTGGTGGAGAAGAAAGTTCGCAGTCACATCGGCAATGCATTGAACAATTTGAAAATCGAGAATGTGCAGTTTCGCAATCTTTCGGACTTATTTTGACTTGGCGGGAAGGCGGTAGAAAGATCATGAATATTTTGGTGACCATGCCGGACGACGGAATCAGGGAAACGTTTATCCCGCAGGAAGTACGTCGGCAGCTCGAACGTTTGGGCAACGTGGTCTGGAATCAGTCCTGCGAGCAATTCAGCGAGCAGGAGCTGAAAGCTCGTCTCAAGGATGCGGAAGTATGTCTGACGGGTTGGGGCTGCCCCCTTATGGACGCACAGATTTTGGAGCATGCCTCCGGCTTGAAGCTGATTGCGCATACCGGCGGCAGCGTGGCAGCTCTGGTAAGCGATGCCGTATACGACAAGGGAATTAAAGTAATCAGCGGGAATGAGCTGTATGCAGAATCGGTAGCGGAGGGCGTAATCGGGTACGCTCTTGCTTCTCTGAGAGAGTTGCCGCACTTTGATCGCGAGATGAAGGAAGGCAGATGGAAGCCGGAATCAGCATCTAACGAGGGGCTGCTGGATCAGACGTTGGGCTTGGTCGGATTCGGCATGGTAGCCCGTTCGCTCGTCCGAATGCTGGCGCCGTTTCGCGTGCGTGTGAAAGCTTATTCCCGGCCGGAGGACGAACCGGCATTGAGAGCGCACGGGGTGCAGCCGGCGAGCTTGGAAGAAGTGTTCACCACTTGCAAAATCATCTCTCTTCATTTGCCGAGGCTGCCCCAGACGCATCATATGATTGATGCCAGGCTGCTTGCCATGATTCCGCCCGGCGCCATCCTGATCAATACAGCGAGAGGAAGCGTCATCGACGAGGCGGCTCTGGTCCGCGAATTGCAGACAGGCCGATTTAAGGCGGTATTGGACGTCTATGAAGAGGAGCCGTTGCCCGAGGATAGCGGACTGCGCAAGCTGGACAACGCCATCCTCATTCCGCATATGGCCGGACCGACAGTCGACAGACGGAAATTCGTGACCTTGCACTTGATGGAAGATATCGAGCGATTCTATGCCGGCGAGCCGATGAAGTATGAAATCAGTCGACAGTATGCAACCGGGATGACGCGCTGACTCAAGTCGAGAGCTAACCGGGAAGCGTCGCCGAGGGTGTATGAAGAGGTAGCCGAAAAGAGGCTGTCCGCGTGTTTCGCAGGCAAATGACCTGCACGCGGACAGCCTCTTCGTTCAATAGCGGGTGCTATCTTATCTTCACCTTACTGCCCGTCTGCCGGCGCTTCCGTACCGATAACGAGTGCATCGGATTCGGCTGCGTCCGCTTCGGCAATGACCTCGGGATCGGTCGCGATCTCCTGATACGTCTCCGTGTCGATGACGCGTCTGGCGAACAGGTAACGCTTCACGTAATATTTATCCGACAATGCGGTGATCGTAATGCCCTTGGATAAGGAAGAATGCGCGAACTTGCCGTCCCCTACATAGATCCCTACGTGAGAGACGCCTTTGCCGTTCGTGTTGAAGAATACGAGATCGCCGGCGCGAAGATCCTTCTGGCTTACCTTCTCGCCGCGCTTGGCCTGAGACCTGGAATCGCGAGGAATGTCGATTCCGAGCTTCTTGAATACGTACTGCGTGAATCCGGAGCAATCGAATCCTGCGGTCGTTGTCCCGCCGGATTTGTAGCGGATGCCAAGCAAAGTATCGACCGACTCGTCGAGCTTGGAATCGGCGGACGCGCTTCCAAGCTGAAAGGCTAACAGAAAAGCAAGAGAAAGCAACATAACCGACAACTTACGCAAAGCTGGTGGTCCCCTTCCAATGCCTGCGAGGTTAGCTGGAGGGTTCGGTTGAAGGTCCCCTAAGGCTTCTGTCGTGCAATGAAGCCCATTCACCCGGCGTGGTTCCCCCGCTTCCCGGTTTCGACGGGAATTCGGCAATTTTTCACACAGCTCTACATATTCGCTTTATGCTTCTAACTTCCTGCTCCCCGTGGATTAGAATTCCTTAATCTTCCCTGCTTGTCGAATCTGCCGCAGGAGCTTATTCCCGCCACGCCGCATATTGGGATGCGGCGGTCCAGACGGCAAGCAAGGAGCGTATCAGATGGAAGGATTGGTGCAGTACGACGGCGAGCAATCCCGACCATACGACAGTGACGACAGACAGCATGGCGGACGCGGCAAGCCCGATGCCGGCCAGCATGAGCGATACCGCGAGCAGCGGCCAGGCGCGGGCCAGCGCTTGCGCCGCGCCCTTGGCGATGCTTTCCCGGCTGGCGGCGGCGAATTGCATGCACCGGAACAGCAAATGCACGGCGAATCCCCAGACGAGCCAGGAGGCCGCGTAAGGGAGCAGCTCCTGCAGCCAGCCGGAGGCCGAAGCAGCGGTGAAGAAATGCGATTTCGCCACGGGCAGCAGCCAGACGATCGGCAGCAGGATGAGCACATTCTCGATCCCGTACAACAGGACGATCGGCTTCCAGCGCTTGCGCATGCCTGTAAGCATGCGGGTCCCACTCCCGTCTTCGCGCGTCATGTGCGCATGGTGGAACGAGTAGTAGAGACCGGCGTTAATCAGAGGCGTGATGATCATCCGGATCGCCAGCATCCCTCCCAGCATCCACAAGAGCGGGTCGGCCAGATCGGTCCGCAGCAGACGGAATTCCGCCTCGATCAGGAACAGCGCCGCCGCGTCCTTGCCCGGCCCCATATCCGGATACCGTGCGAGCACGGGCGTGACGACGGAATCGACGAACCGGAACAGGAGAAATCCCCACGTCAGGCGGTAGATGAAGATAAGCACCCCTACATACTTATGCCGCAGGGTCATGTCCCATCCCCGGCTAATCCACATTTTCACCCGAGCTCACCTCACCATGCGAATGTGCCGAACAGGCTTTCCAGCGCCTGAGCCGTGCCGGCCGTCCATTTGATTCTGCCGTGATTCGGCACTTCCGCCTTCAAATAATTGTTGTAGCGTCTGTTGTCCAGGACGATCGAGCGATCGGGATCCACGTAGACGAAAGCCGGTGGCGCGGATGATTGTACTTGAAGCTGAGCGTGCCGCTGGACGCCGTCCCATGACTTGCGTTCGGTTCGGCCGTCCCGATAGCCGATGAGCACCTGGACCGGGTGAGGACTTCCCCCGTCCCTGCCCAGCGTGATCGTGGCGAAGTAGCCGTCTTTACCTTGCTGCTGCGGCTGGATATCGATCGCGTCGACGGAGAAGTCGCTCATTTCGCCCCGGTATACATACGCGTTGAAGAAATCGTTCCACTTCGTCTTGGTCACGCTCTCGACGACTTTCTGGAAATCGGCGGCTGCGGGATGCTTGAAACGGTACTTCTGGAAATACGACCGCAAAATTTTGTTCATGGTATTGCCGCCCGCGCGGCGCTCCATCGCGTCGAGCACCAGCTTGGCGCGCAGGTACACGTTGTCCGCGTAGCCATCCTTCCGACTGAACGTCCAGGAAAATTGCTGCAGCGGCTCGGGATGGGTCGTGTAACTGGATTCGATGGCGGTATTCGTCGTGATGCCGTAGATGGCCGACATCAACTTGTCTTCCGTATACGAGGTGATGCCTTCGTCGAGCCAGGCTTCCTCGAACTCGTTGGTGGCGACCATGCCGTACCAATATTGGTGGGCGACTTCGTGAACGACCGTGCGTTCGAGCTCGTAGCCGGGGCTTGCGTCCTTGGCGGCCGCGGCCGTGATCAGCGTCGGGTATTCCATGCCGCCGGCTCCGCTGCCCTCTGCCGGAGGCACGACGACCGACAGCGTGGAATAAGGGTATTCGCCGTACCAGGAGGCGAGCTTGGTCAGGGCGGATTGCGCCGCGTGCATGTAGCGATCTTTGAGATCCTGATGGAGCGGGTCCAGGTACAGCCGGATGCGCACGCCGGGAATGCCGCGGGCCGAGAAGGAGTCCTCATGATAGATGAAGTCGGGCGAGGCGGCCCAGGCGAAGTCATGCACGTCGTCGGCGTAGTATTGATACACTTTGCGTCCGCCAGCCACGGCAGCGGTCTTGGTCTGGAAGCCAGTTGCAGCTACTGTGAACTTCTCTGGCACATCGATCTGCACGCTGTAGATGCCGAAGTCCGCGTAAAACTCCGAGTTGCCGTGGTATTGATGCAAATTCCAGCCCTCCGCCGATCTTCCGCGCATGCCGGATGTCTCGTAGACCGCGACTTTGGGGAACCATTGGCCGGCCATGACGAAATCGCCTGCCGTGCCCATGCGGGCGAATACGGGCGGCAGGGTGACTTTGAATTTCATCTTCACGGTGACCGAACCGCCCGGTTCCACCGCTTCAGGCAGACGAAACGCGGCCAGCGTGCGGTCCTGCTTGTTGCCGTCGTCCGGCTGGACATAGTGAAGTCTGGGGAGCAGCGTCGCGCCCTCTTCCGTCGTGAGAGCGACAATGTCCATCGAGCCGTAGCTGCCGGGCTTCATGGCGTCTCCGCGCAATTGCCCTCCCGATTCTTTCAGGAACGTGCTGCCGGGGGAGAAGGCGTTCGGGTACAAGTGCAGATAGAGATCCGATACCGCTTTGCGGCCGGGGTTATTCCAGGTTAAGGTCTGCGTTCCCGTCAGCGTGCGATCGTCGTTCAAGACGACGGAGATGTGATATTCCGCCACGCGCTGGCTGAGCACGACCGGCTTCGGCGCGATCGGCGCACTGTCCGCTTGCTGCGGGGAGCGCGCTTCGGGCTGCACGGATGCAGCGGGCGCCATCTCCCGGGCCCAGGCGGAAGCGGGCAATGAATATTGCGCCTCCCAGGCGTCCGCGAATCCGAAGCGAATCGAGACGACCAGGGCGACGGCGACGGCGGAGAACAGCAGGATACGCAGCGAGCGGCGCTTCGGCATAACGGATTACCCTCCCGTTGACAAGCATCTACGGTCATCTATATGCGGGTTGTCCTGCGAATATTTCTGCTTGTCTGACGGGAGGGTGTTGGGAGGGGTGTGCAGCCGAGTCTGATCTTCGCAAGAGTTCACTGCAGTTCAGTTTGAGCAAGCGGACCTTGCCGCCGGGTCCAATGTTGCCAGTCCCGAGTTGTTACAGCTTCACCCAAGCGGAGAGTCCGTCCGGCTGATCCGGATGGATGCCGCGCCGTTCCGCTCCGACAAGCGCTGCAATTTGCGGTATGAATATGAACGGGATACCCTGCGCCGCCGAGTCGAGCTGGCTTCCGAAGGCAATGGCGCAATCCGCATGAGCTTCCGGGATGGCCTCCGGCCGGTCGGAGAACGCGATGACGCGTGCGCCGCGGCTTTTCAAATCGTGAAGAAGGCGCTCCTCATGACCTGCAGGATCGCCGGCAAGCGCAGCAATAACCAGCGTCCCGGGTCCGACAACAACCATCGGGCCATGGCGAACGTCCAGCACATGATAGGAGTGAGCATGCACATTTGCGATTTCCGTCAGCGCGATGGCGCCTTCCGTTGCAATTCCCTGCAATTCTCCGTCGGCCAGGACGACTGCATTTGTCCAATCGAATGCAGTTGCCTTGCGGATGTCTTCCTCAACCCGCTGCATGTAGGCCTCTCCTTGTTCGATTGCAACACGAATGTCCTCGATCAGCGCTTCGTCATTCGCGAAGTAAGCAGCCAGCAGCAAATTGGCGGTATACAAGTTCGTCACGGTGCGGGTTTGGCACACACTGGCATCGAAGGCCCAAGGCAGCTCCAGTGCAAGATCCGCCTCTTGGGACAATGGGGAGTCGGCCACACACGCAATAGACAGAACCGGGACATGCTGCCTGCCGCGCAACTGCCGCACAGCTTCGACGACCTCGGACGTGCTGCCGGAGCGGGAAGGCGCAATCATGAGCCCTTCCTTAAACAATCCGGCATAGCGATCCGCGTGCAGCATCAGATCGCCTCCGGCCAATGCGACCGTCGGCAGCCCGGCGCGCAGCAGGAATGAGAGGGCCGCAGACTCGCTGAGACAGTAAGAGGAGCCGCAGCCAACAAACGCCGCAGATATGAAAGAATGCGCACGAATAAAGGAGAGAATCGACTCGCGATTGCTCTGAAAATAGTCAAACGTTTGTTGCAGCGCCTTATATTGCGCCTTCGTTTCTTGATAAGTCAGGCTCATGAGCATGTAACCTCCAGTGAGTGTGAATTTACTGATACGTATAATTGTAATCAATATTTTGAATTAATCAATCAAATTAATGATTGAAATGATCATAAATAAGCTTTATGATGAAATTAATCGCATGATACCTTATTGAAAGGGGCTATTTTATGCCGCTTGTATCTTCCACCCCTATGCTGCGCGCGGCAAGATCGCATCAATATGCCGTCGCGGCGTTTAACGTTCACACGCTCGAGATGCTTCAGGCCGTCGCGGAAGCGGCAGCCGAGATGAAGGCGCCGATTATCATCCAGTCGACGGTGGGCACTGTCAGACATCTGGGGCCTGACTATCTGGCGGCTGCGGCAACTGTAGCGGCGGATCGCGTCGGTGTGCCGGTTGCGCTGCATCTCGATCATTGCACTGATTTCGATCTGATTGTGAAGTGCATTCGGGCAGGATACACATCCGTGATGATCGATGCCTCCATGCATCCTTATGAGGAGAATGTCTCCCGCACCCTCAAGATAATGGAGATCGCATCTGCCGCAGGCATCAACGTAGAAGCGGAACTCGGCAAGGTGGGCGGCGTTGAGGACAATATCGTCGTCGATGAACGGGATGCGCAGTTGGCCGATCCCGAGGAATGTCGGATGTTCGTCGAACGTACCGGCGTTCCGACGCTGGCGCCGGCAATCGGTACTGCGCACGGTATTTATCAAGGGGAACCGAACATCGATTTTGGACGCATCGAGCGGATCGCAGGTCTGGTAGATGCGCCGCTTGTCCTGCATGGCGGTTCGGGCATCCCTGGCGAGCAAGTCAGGAGAGCCGTCGCGCTTGGCATGGCGAAGATGAATGTGGCAACTGAACTTCGCATCGCATTTTCAGACGCCATCAAAAGCGTCTTTGCGGAGCACCCGGGCGAGAACGATCCGCGCAAATACATGGTGCCTGCCAAAGAGGCCGTCAAACGGCTCGCGATGGAGAAAATCGGGCTGTGCGGCAGTACAGGAAAAGCTGGAGACTCTGTATGATTGCGACATTGACATTGAATTGTGCCATCGATCGAACCTACTATGTTCGCGGGTTTGCCGCCGGCGCCGTACACCGTGTTGCCCGCGTGTTCGACGAGCCGGGCGGCAAAGGCAACAACGTAGCGAAGGTTGCGCGACAGCTTGGCTGCGAGGTGACCGCAAGCGGCTTCATCGCCGGAAGGAATGGCGCCTATATAGAAGAGAATATGAAGGCGCGAGGCATTCGCACCGCATTTGTCCCTGTTTCGGGAGAGTCGCGGGTATGCCTGAATATCGTAGACGAGGCGGATGGAACGTCCACAGAACTGCTGGAGCCGGGTCCTGTAATCACGGAAGCCGATAGGGCTCGATTAAAGGCGACAGTTCGCGAACTGGCGGCAAAGTCGCGTGTTGTAACGATGTCCGGAAGCTTGCCGCCGGGAGCTCCGCCTGAGTTGTACGCCGACCTGATCGGTATTGTGCATGAAGAGAAAGCGCTGGCATTTCTGGACACGAGCGGCAGCGTCCTGGCTGACGCGCTGACGGCGCGGCCGGATGCGGTGAAGCCGAACGATGCGGAATTGGCGGCATGGGCAGGGAGAGCAAGCTTGACGGAAGACGAATGCGTGAAGGAGGCGCTGCTGCTGTCGCAGACCATTCCGATCGTTTGTGTGACGCTCGGCAGTCGCGGCGCTATCGCCGTCATCGCGGGCAGCGCGTATCACATAAAGCCGCCGTCCATTCGCGCGGTCAATCCGGTCGGCTGCGGCGATGCGTTCATGGCGGGTCTGGCCGCTGCGGCGACGCGGGACGTATCTGCCGAGGAGTGCCTGAGATTGGCGACTGCTGCGGCTGCGGCTAACGCGATGTCGGTCAAGGCGGGCGATGCGGATCCGATGCGGGTTCGGGAATTTCTTGAGCAGGTCGAAGTCGCGCCACTGAGCTGAAGAGAGGGGCGATCCCGTGGATGTGAACAAGGACGGCACCAAAGGCGACAAGCGAAGAGCGAAGTTCGCTCTTCACGATCGTCCCGTTCGGAAGCGTATCGGGCATCGTGACAAATTGCGAGCCGGAACAGTCGCTCAAGCAAGCTTGCGAGGATGAGCGGATCGCCTGCTATTGGAAGAAGGATGATTGAGGAGGAGAGGGCGCATGCGACAAGCCGGCGTGCTGTGGGTGAACGCAGAAATCTATACCCCCGGGGAGCGAATCGTCGATGGGCGAATGCTGATCGGATCGGACGGGCGAATCGAAGCGGTCGGAGGCTCGGAGCTTGCGGCAGAGGCAGGAGTTGCGGTGAAGGACGCCGGGGGTTGCCGGATGCTGCCGGGCTTTATTGATGTGCATGTCCACGGGGGCGGAGGCTTCGATGCGATGGAGAGCCGGGCAGCGCTGCTCGGGGTAAGCCGCTATCATGCCGCCTATGGAACGACTGCTTTTCTTGCGACAACGGCAACGGATCGTGCGGATCGAATTGAAGCTGCGCTGGCGGACTGGCGTTCTGCTGCGAGTGAAGGCGCTCCGGGCCTGCAAGGCGCGGACTTGATCGGTATTCATCTGGAGGGACCCTTCCTCAATGCGCGACGCGGAGGCGCACAAAATCCCGAGTTCTTGCGGATGCCCGATACATACGAGATGCAGCGGTATCTGGATGCAGCCGGAGGCTGGATGCGGCTGGTAACGCTGGCGCCAGAACTTCCGGATGCGGAACGGCTCATATCGATGCTGCGGGAGCGGGATATCGTCGTATCCGCAGGGCATACCGACGCTTCCTACGATGAGATTCGATCGGCCTCCGCCCTCGGTGTCTCCCACATGACGCATCACTACAATGGCATGAGCCCGATGACGCAGCGGGCGCCGGGAGCGACTGGCGCGGGACTTCTGTTGTCGGAGCTGACCATCGAGTTGATCGTCGACGGACACCATATTCACCCTTCGATGGTCGCCATGGCATATGCGCTTAAGCCTGCGGATCGGATCGTGCTGATTACCGACGCTGTCATCTGTGCGGGCTGCCCCGATGGCTTGTACGAGATGGACGGGATGCGCATACGAATGGAAGACGGCAAAGTCATGCTGGAAGACGGATCGTCACTGGCAGGAAGCGGGCTGAACATGCTGCAGGCGCTTCGCAATGCGATGGCGTTCACGGGTCTTCCCATCGAACGGATTTTGCCGTCTCTCACCGTTCATCCTGCAAGGGTGGCGGGTGTATCGCATCGCAAAGGTTCGCTTGTCCCCGGCATGGACGCGGATTTCGTCATGATCGACAGCGATTGGAATGTGCTCCGCACGTGCGTCAGGGGCAAAGAAGTATATGTGAAGGATGGTCAAAATCATGACCTATAGCATAGGTGTAGATATCGGCGGGACGAACACGGTCATCGGATTGCTGGACCCCGGGCTGCAATTGGTAAATAGAACGGTGATTCCGACACGGCCTGCGGAAGGCGCGGATATGCTGTTCGATAGAATAGCGGCTTCGATATCCGGGATGGTACAGGAGGCGGGTGTCGGCAGCGACGGCTATACGGTCGGCATGGGTGTACCCGGGTTTGTCAACTCAGATACGGGTATTTCCATGAGCAGCGGAAACCTCGGATGGATAGTTGAGCCTGTAGCCGCGAAGATGCAAGCAAGACTGCAGGCACCGGTGGCGATCGATAACGACGTACGTATGTACGTCTATGGGGAGTCGTTATTCGGCGCCGGCCAAGGTGTGCGTTATGTGCTCGGAGTGACTGTCGGAACAGGGCTTGCCTCAGCATTCGTAGCGGATGGACAGCCATTCTCCGGTGGAGGCTATATGGCTGGCGAATTGGGACATATCATCATGGAGGACATCCCTTATCGATGCATTTGCGGGATGATCGGGTGCCTGGAGACGGTCGCATCAGCGACCGGGATTGTCAGGCAAGCGAGAGAACTGATGGGGAAGGCGGGGAAGCCATCGATCCTGCATGATTGGTTTCCCGACGATGCAGGTGCATCCTTAACTGCGAGGGATGTCTCGCGAGCCTACGATCTTGACGACCCGATCGCCATCCGTGTATTCGAACAGACAGGTGAATGGCTTGGACGCGGATTGACGTACGCAGTAACCCTGTTCAGCCCGGACCGGGTCATCATCGGCGGCGGCGCAGCGGCGGCTGGCGAGCGGTTGCTCGGTCCCGTTCGGCGAACGATGAAGCGAATGCTGATCTCGGACTACTGGGAACATATCAAGATTGTGCCCGCTTCGCTGGGCGATGATGCGGGCGTGATCGGCAGCGCGGTGTTTGGGAGAAATCGCGTCCATAACGCTCCTCTTGCACCGGGCCGCAGTTCGCGGCTGACAAAGGGGCGCATCCCGTGAGCGAGCAACCGAATATTGTTCTGATTACGGCAGATCATTTGCGCGCGGATTATCTCGGATGTGCGGGTCACCCCGTAATCCGTACACCGGCCATTGATTATTTGGCGCGGCGAGGCGTTCGCTTTGAGCGGGCACAGTCCGCTTGCCCGATGTGCATACCGGCCAGAGCGATGTTGATGACCGGCATGGAAGGGCACCGTCTGGGCATTACGCACTACCGGGAAGGATACGAGATTCCGATCGAGGATACGCTGCCGCGTCTGTTGGGGAAACGTGGGTATCAGACAAGAGTAGTGGGGAAAATGCACGTATATCCCGAGCGCTGTCATTACGGGTTCGACAGCATGTTGCTGTGCGAAGAGGGAAGAATGCTGAATCGAACGCCGGGCTCCCCGCATCGATATGACGATTATGAGCAATGGCTGGCTGAGAAGGGAGAGGCCGGACAGGCGTTTTCGCACGGTATCGCCAATAACGGCTATGCGGTCGCCGCCTGGCCGCTTCCCGATCACATGCACCCGACGGAATGGATCGGTTATGAGACATGCAAGGCGATCCGCAATCGCGATTGGACCCGGCCGCAGTTTATATGGGCTTCGTTTACAGCTCCGCATCCGCCGTTGACACCGCCGCTCGGCGAGCTTGCACTATACGGGGACGTGGAGGCGACGGAGCAATTGTTCGGCGATTGGACGAAGGAAGCTTCTGCGTTTCATTCGGTCATGCTGGAGCAGTTCCGCGCGATGAACGAGCGGGAACGGGACAGACAACTGGCGCACCGCGCTTATTATGCGCTGGTCAGTCACATGGACAGGCAAATCAATCGGATCATCGGCACCCTGCACGAGGAAGGGATGCTGGAGAATACGTGGTTTATCGTGGCGGCGGATCATGGAGATTGCCTGGGGGATCACGGCTTGTGGGGCAAAGCCGGCTTTCTGCGCGGCTCCTGCGGAATTCCGTTGATCGTCGCCCCTCCGGCAAGAGCTTTGAAGGAACAGCTCGGGGAATACTGGATACCGGGTCGCACCAGCATGGCACTCGCGGGCTTGCAGGACATCTTGCCGACGTGCGTGGCGATCGCAGGCGGGGCGGGGCTCGGGGATCGGGATGGCATCGATCTGCTTCCGCTCGTACATCAGCCGGACTTGGTCGCGCGTGAGCAACTGCTTGGCGAGTATGGGGTCAGAGGAAGGCGGTCTTTCATGCTGGTGCGCGGCCATTGGAAGTATCTGTGGTACGAACAGGATGGCGTAGAATTGCTGTTCGATATGGACGGAGATCCCGACGAATTGCACAATCTGCTGGCAGAACAAGCGCTGGCGGCAACCGATATGCGGGAGAGGCTGACAAAGCTTATACAGCTTCGCGGAGAAGATCCAGCGATTATTCAAGGGCAATTAACGGCATCTGAACCGGGCGTTCGACAGACGAAGGCGGCGCTTGCCCGCACCGTTTCGGCCTTATCGCCGAGAGGCCTCCATTTATAAGGTCATGTAAGAAGAACGGCTCCGCCGTCCTTTAAAAAGGACGGTTCCGTTGTTCACCTATTTCCCCGACCGATCGCTGCCTTGCCACGTGAGAAAGGGTACCGAACGCGTCCGCAATCTTATACCTTCTGACAGGTCAAAGGGAGCCGGCATTGCCCGCCTGATTCCTCAGATGAGGGGGGCAATGCCGGCTCCTTGCAGCTTGACGGTCTTCCCGGTTGCCCGGCTCTCGTTGGCCGCTTCGATGAAGCGAATGACCTGGAGCGATTCGTCTATGGATACGGGGGACTCGCCGCCTTCGAAGAAGCGGACGATCTGTTCCAGCAAGCTGACATAATAGGGCTTCGGATTCGCGCGAATGTCGACAAGCCGCGAGCCTTTCTCCCGATGCAGAATTGCGCCGAAAGCCGTATTGCCCGTTCGATTCCCGCGGATGGTGACCAGCCGGTCGTCCGACCACCGGCCCACGAGGATATCGTGCTTCTCGTTCGATGCGACTGTTACGTCCAGGCAGTCCGCGCCCATCGCGGCGAACGCCATTTCGACCGTATGGATTCCGTACCAGAAATAACCCGGCTGCGTCGGCTGCCATGCCATCGGTCCGAATGCATCGATGCCGCGGATGCCGCCTTGCTCCTGATCGGCCAGCGCTTCCTTGAAAGCTTCTGCAAAGCGCAGCGCAGAGCTCGTAAAGATCGGCACGCGATGAAGCGCGGCCAGCCGGGCAATCTCCGCCGCATCCGCGAGGGTAACCGCCAGCGGCTTGTCGATAAAGACGGGCTTGCCGAAGGAGGCAAGCCGGGCAAACTGGGCCAGATGCGCCCGCCCGTCGACAGATTCAAGCAAGATGGCATCGCTCTGCTGCGCTGCTTCGTCTATGGAATCGACAATGGCGACGGAGTAATCCTCGCGAAGAGCAGCCGTATATTCGGGAACGCGGGAGATGCTAAGCTCGAAGTCGGGCGAGCCTCCCGGGTAGGCCGCGATCACCTGGCCGCCGGGCACGTGGTAGGGATGCGACGGTTGGGACAGCAGCTCCGTAAATGCCGTGACATGGGACGTATCCAGTCCGATGATGCCTATTTTGATCCGGTTAGCCAATCGAAGCTTCCTCCTGTATCCTAATGTGGTCAAGCCGGGTGGCGACGATAGACGATGCGCCCGTTCACCATTGTCCATACAAGGTCGAGACGATCGTCGAGCAGAATCAGATCTGCAGCCGCCCCCGGGGCGATCCGGCCCAAGTGTGTCAGCGACAGCGCGTCCGCGGGAGCCTGGGTCGCCATCACGGCTGCGTCGTACAGCGGGATACCGAACTTCACTGCGTTTTTTAGCGATTCGAGCATCGTCACCGTGCTGGAGGCAAGCGATCCGCTATTCAAGCGAGCGACGCCATCCGTCACGGTGACATCGTGGCCTCCGAAGCGATAGACCCCATCGCCCATACCCATCGCTTGCAGCGCGTCTGTAATCAACATCATCTTGCGAGCGCCTTTTTCCCGATAAAGCAATCGTACGACAGCGGGGTGAAGGTGGATGCCGTCGACGATCGCCTGAATGCTGACATCGGGTTCTTCGCAGGCGGCGACTACGGGCCCCGGATCGCGGTGGTGCATCGGGCGCATGCCGTTGCAGCAGTGCGTGACGTGACCTACGCCGATCCGGAAGGCGTGCTTGGCTTGCTCGTAGGTGGCGTCGGAATGCGCGATGGCCGGCAGGATGCCGTGCCGACGCAAGTACCGGACCAGTTCTTCTCCGCCCGGAAGCTCGGGCGCCAGTGTGACCATCCTGAGCAATCCTCCGGCAGCAGACCGGATTTCCTCCATCTCCTCCAGGTCGGGCAAGCGAAGGAACGCTTCGTTCTGCATCCCTTTTTGCTTGTTGTTCAGATAGGGCCCTTCCGCATGAATGCCGATGATCTTCGCGCCGGACTCGTTGCCGGCGACGGACTTGACGCTGCGAACCATATTCAGCAGCTGATCTTGCGGCGAACTGACCGATGTTGCCAGGAACGAAGTGCATCCGGTCTTGGCGCAGACGGCCGACACGGCCTGCACGCTGTCCGTCGTGCCGTCCATCATGTCGCAGCCTTCTGCGCCGTGAATATGCAGGTCGATCATGCCCGGGAGGAGCAGGAGGCCGTTGCCCTCTATCGTCTCGTCAGCCGCGACCGGGGAGTCGCTTGTGTGTACGGAGGCGATCATTCCGTCCTCGATCAGCACTTGCACCGCATAGCGGCTGTGCCGGTCCAGCATCTGAACATGGCGAATGGAAATTGTCGTCAAGCCATATGCGCCTCCTTCCCTGCAGAAGCCGGATACTCCGGCAAACCCGGCACTTCCAGCACTTGTCCGCCGGAACGCATCGATTCAGTCGCGCGAACGCCGGCGGCCACGCTCATGCGACCGGAGATCGGGTCCGACAGCGGCGGCTCCCCCGAGAGGATCGAGCGGATAAAGTCGCGGCAGACAAATGGATCGGCGCCGTCATGTCCGCCCTCGGCCGGCTTGATGTCGTAAACGCGGTTGGACAGCTCGCGCAGCGAACTGGATTTGCGTGTCCACACATATACCTTGCCGTCCGGCTGACTGTTCTCGATGCGGCCTTCCGTGCCGATAAACGTGAAATTGCGATGATAGTCCGGCGTGAAATGGCATTCCATGTAGGTGGCCTTGATGCCGCCCTCCAGCTCCATAATGACGACCTGGTTGTCCTCCACATCGAGCTCCTGGCGGAACGCGCATTGGATAAGCCGGTCGAAGCTCGCTTCGGGGCAGGTATCCTTCTCCGGGCAGGTCGGACAGGTCAGGTCGTTCGGCTTGTCTCCGCCATACAAGTCCATGCTGCCGAATGCGGCAACCTTCTTCGTATATTTGCCCGTCAGCCAGTGGATCAGATCGATGTCATGCGAGCCCTTTTGCAGCAGCAACGATGTGGTGTTGGCCCGCAGGCCATGCCAATCGTGATAATAATAGTATCCGCCTCTGCCGACAAAATGCCGCACCCATACTGCTTTTATTTCTCCGATCGTGCCGGAGTCGATAATTTCCTTGATGGTCTGAAACATGTTCATATACCGCATATTGAACCCGACCATCAGTTGCTTGCCGGACTTCTTCCAGGCATCGAGTATGCGATCGCAGCCTTCGATCGTAATCGCCAGCGGTTTCTCGCAAAAGACATGCTTGCCTGCCTCGAAGGCTGCGATCGCCTGTTCTTCGTGGCAATAATCGGGCGAGGTGATCGCCACGGCTTCAACGTCATCCCGTCTGAGCAGTGCTTCATATTGATCGAATTTCTCCACATCCGGATTCACTTCGCGGGCGAACGTATCCAGCATCGTCCGGTTCGGATCGGCAGCCGCGACAATGACGGATTGTCCCTCCGGCTGATGCCAGGTTTCCGCAAGCGCAAGCGCGCGCTCGCCAGCCCCGATGACACCCATTTTGACCTGTCTCATTCCCTGACCTGCCCTTCTTGTCTGACGGATCGCATATGGCGCCCATCGAATCCTCCAAGTATGTTTATCCTATTGGACGATTGCACAGCTTGTACATCGCCATTTCTTACGATTGCTCATAATTTTTTGTATTCATAGAAAAACGGCCTTTCGGCCGCATCTTTCGCTATTTGAGCAATTGATTGCGCTTGTATTCGCCCGGTGTTATGCCAGTGCATTTCTTGAACATGCGATAGAAGGAATTGGTGCTGAAGTAGCCGATCTGACTCGCGATATCCTGCATGGAGGCGTCGGATTGCAAGAGCAGCTCCTTCGCCTTCTCGATGCGCCATTCACTCAGCATGTCTTGGAAGTTCGTCCCGGTCTTGGATTTGATATAAGCGGATAAGTAGCTGCTAGACATATTCAGTTTGTCGGCTGCGAATTGCAAGGAAATGTCGCTCGCATAGTGCTGCCGGATCGCCTCTTGAACAAACTGGATGACCGGGTCCTGCCGGCGTTCGGCGACGAGCCGTTCGGCATTGGATAGGAGCAATTCCAGACAGCGATGATAATCCTGGGTGCTCTTCATGTTCTTCTGCAGTTTGGTGACCTCGTCCGTCATGAGAAAGTCGCCATCGGTCTTGTCGAACGATTTGAGCAGTTGCTTGATAAAGAAGGAAATGAATTTCTCATAATGCGATTGACTGGCGTTCGAGCTTTCGAGGGAGTTCCAAACGGACTCCAACCACTCCCGTACCTCCCGAAATTTGCGGGCAATCATATAGTTGATCAATTCTTTTTCCTTATGAATCGGAATGTCCCAGGTGTCGTTTTTCATTTGCTCCTGGATGAGGAATTGCGTTTCCGCATTCGGGCTGCGGAGTGACAGCAGGGCTAGCGCGTCCTCGTAGGCTTCGAGCAGACGGGAGTAATGCTCGTATGAGGCCCCGATCAATATTGAAAAATAACTGTATTGCTGATCGTTGTCGAGGATCGTCTTCAATTCGGATAAGGCGTTCAACACCTCGTTCGTTGATTCGTGCGTGAAGATAAGACCGACGATAATATCGTTTTCCATTTGGAACGTTTGCTGATTCGGATAACTCAGACTTAGACTGTGTCGTACGAAGGCGGTGTAGCAATAGACGGCGTTGCGATAATCGGTTCCGAATTGCTCGGCAAATCTGTCATGGAAAAACACCTTGAAAATGAGCAGCCGAAAAGGAGTGTCCAGTATCGCTTCCTCTTTTTTGCCGCCGCGAATGTTCTTGAGCCGATCCTTATAGTAGAAGGTCTCCAGCAGGGAAGACTGCTCCTTGATATGAAGCGCCTGATCTTGATTGGCCTGGATGGTTTCAAGAAAGTGTTTGGTGATCAATTCAAGCTCATGCGTACGCCGTTCCCCTTCGGGGCGATTCGTCTTCATGGCGACATTCACGAGCTTCTTGATGGGCTTATACAGACGTGCGCTCAGAAAGAAAGAGAAGGCGACAGCGAGCAACAGGGTAAGCGCCAGCACCCCGAGGCTGAACAAGTTTAATTTGCGCAGGGAGGAGGAGAAAATAAAGTCGGGCACCTGAGTGACGTAAGTGAGCTTTGTAAATGCGCCTTGATTGTAAAAGTAATAGTAATCGTCGTGTTTGCTGTAGCCTTGCGGCAAGCGGACCTGCGCGACATCGAAGTCGCCCGCAAGGGAGGACCAGACGATCGTGTTGTCCGATGCCAGCAGGGAAGAGCTGTCCGGGAAATCCAGTTCCTTCATGAGGGAATCGATGTCGATAAACACGATGATGAACACGTTCGGGTAGAGGCTGTTGCGAATCGTAACCGGCAGCAGATTGTCCATGCGCTGCACCTCGTTGCCGATGACAACCCGAAACTGTCCTTGCGGGTGAAAGACCATCATGTCGCGCTGCTTCAGGCTCTGCTCCCAGTAGGATTGGGTATAGGTATCATTGACGGCAAGGTTCGAGAATTTCAGTTGCTTGTCGACAACGCCGGTCTGATCGATGAGGTAGGGATATTGATCGAACCAAATCATCGTGTTCTTGATATGAGGATTCAGAGTCCCGGACATATAGGAGATCAGATCCTTGGAAAGCAGGTCTGCCCGCCGGAAATTGAACGAATTGGCATTGAGCTCCGTAAAGTTGGGGTTGCTGAACAGGTAGTTGATGGTCCCGTGCGCGAGCAGCCTCCATGTATTTTCGAGCTTGTCGGATTTGTTCGCCAACTCGCCCAGGTTTTGCCGGGTCAATTGCTCGCGAAAGGAGTGCTTCAGCACGGCGTCATTCGTGAAGAACATCGTGAGCATCAGCGCAATGATGAGCAGGAAGCTGAGCAGGAAGCGAAGGACGTACAGGCTGCGCACCTTCCAGTATCCTTGCTTAAGCCGTTCAAGCATGCTCAGGCTCTCCTTTCGCAAGGGGGCTTGTTTGCCGTCCGAGAGAGGTTATGAAAACTGTATCAACGGATAAGAACGTTGTCAATCGCCAGAACAAGCTTCTGAAGCAACAGGTATTTGGATTCCTCCTAATTTTTACGATAAGCATAAGATTTATTAGCATCCCCAAAAAACGAGCGTATACAAGCGCGGCGACCGTATTGTACGTTAAGGTTGCAATTTGGAGGACGGCGGCAGGTTGCCGGCTTGAAGGATTGCATTCGCTTTCAAAAATCTGGAGATATCGGGGGATTGCCAAGATGTACAAGGGAAAAGGAAAACTGGTGCTCGTCGTTGTGCTGGCCTTGATGATGGTTGTCACAGCCTGCAGCGGCGGCAAGAAAGAAGAAACAAGCAGCCCGAGCGCGACGCCAAGCGCAACTGCGAGTACGGATGCTTCCAAGGAGCCGGAGGCCGCCAAGCCATCCTACTATCAAGAGAAGCCGGCGACAGTCTCCATGCTGATGCGCGATACTGAGGCTTGGCCGTACAAGAAGGATTGGCCGATCTGGAGCTGGTTCAAGGAAGCGACGAACATCTCCGTGGACGTGACGATTCCGGCGGGAGACTTTGCCGAAGCGCTGCAGCTGGCGGTTGCGTCCGGCGCCCTGCAGGACATTATTCCCAATCTGTCGTATGGCTGGGCGAATCAGTTCGGACAGCAAGGCGCGTTGATGGAACTGGGCCAATATATGGACAAGATGCCGAATGTCAAAAAGTTTTATGAGGCGAACAAGCCCTTGTTCGACACCTGGCGCGACGCAAATGGCAGCATGTATATGATCCCGTCGAACGGCTCGAACTTGACGGACTACATGGTCTATTTCTATCGGGAAGATGCATTCACGAAGAACAACCTGAAGGTGCCGACGACGTTTGACGAGCTGTATGAGACGGCCAAGCAGTTGAAGCAGTTGTACCCGGATTCCTACCCAATCTCCTTTACGAGCTTTGGCCGCATCGGATTTTTCGCCAACAGCTTCGATACGTACAACAATTTCTACTTCGATCGCGATGCCGGCCAAGCCGTGTATGGGCCGTCTGAGGACAAGTTCAAGGAACTCGTCGTGTACTTGCGCAAATTCTACGCGGAAGGCCTGATTCCGCCTAACTTCATGTCGATGAAATCCGATGAATGGCGGCAGAAGATGCTGACGGATAAGTCTTTCATTACGTTCAGCTATATCGGACAAATTGAAATTACCAATAGTATGACGGAAGGACAAGGCAACTGGGAGTATATGTCGCCGCCGTCCAGCGCGGTGTCGAAGGGCTATATCCCGAACAACAACCGTTCGACCAGCGGCTTCTCCGTCAGCTCGCAAACGAAGAATCTCGATGCGGCGCTTGCCTATATCGACTTCCTGTATTCCGACGAAGGCAGTGACCTGGCCAGTTGGGGCAAAGCAGGCGAAACCTATGATGTGGCTGGAGACAAGCGGACGTTCAAGAGCGAATACACCCAGTTTACCGACTTGCGCAAAAATGTAGGTATCATGACCTCGCCGACGTTCTTGCGGTTCGATTCCGAGGCGCTGCTGGCGATGATTCCCGAGACAGAAGTCGAAGCGTATCGGAAGGTGGAAGAAGACAAGCTTCCGGATTTTATCGACAATACGCCGACGATGACGACAGAAGAGCAGGAATCGGTCAAGCAGTACGTGGACTCGATCGGCACCTACTACGAGGAAAATGTCGCGAAGTTCATTCTCGGCGAGAAGCCGATGGAAGATTGGGCCAAGTACGTCGAAGGCTACAAGTCCTATAACATGGACAAGGTGCTCGAAGTGTATACGAAGGCCTACAAGAAAATGTACAGCCTATAAAGTAGATTGCTATAGACCGGGGGCGCCGAACGAAGCGCGCCTCCGGTTTATTGCCGAACAGGGATGATGACGAAGCGATGCGCAAGATCGGCAAAGAGCATCACATCCATCGAATGGACAGCGCAAATCCGCCGGCGGCGACCATTCAGCCGGGCGAGCGCCTGGTGGTTGAAGCCTGGGATGCGCTAAAAGGCCGGGCGGTCGAATCCTTCGGCACAGCGATGACGCAGGAGGAAGCGTTCCGCCGGGCCAATCCGGCTACGGGCCCGATCTGCGTGGACGGGGCTAGACCCGGGGACGCACTGGAAATCTGCATCCACGACATTCGACTCGAAGCAATCGGGTATATGGACAGGAATGTGCGGCTTATTCATGTCGGAGGAAGCAATCGTGACGAACTCATGGAAGCGTCGCGGGCGGCATGCTCGCGCTCGGAGACGTTCACGCGGCGATGGCGGATGGGGAGATATTCGGGCAAGGCGTCGAGATCGGCGCGGAGATCGAACTGACCATCCACTTGATCAAAGACAAAAATCTGCCCCGGCCGATGGTGCGGACTGCCGACCGGATCGCTTGCATCGCATCGGATTCGGATTTTTACGAGGCCAAACGCAAGGCGGTGCACGATATGGGGCGCTATTTAATAGAGGAATGCCGACTGTGCGAGGAGGACGCTTATGCTCTGATCGCCTTTTTACGGTCACTTGAAATGCTGCCAGATTGTCAATCCCCAAGTAACCGTACGGATCGAGCTGGAGTTGAAATACCTTGGTCTTGTGCGAGGACACGGTTAAAGGAGGCGCACACTTCGGATGAAAGCGACAACATCGTTTCCGGCACTCGCGCGCAGGAAGCCATCGAATTTAGGGAGACGATTGAACAAGAGCAAGTACCTGCTCCTGCTATTCGCGCCGGCGTTCATTTACTTTGTTGTATTCCGATACTTGCCCATGTTCGGCGTTCTGATCGCCTTCAAGGACTACAATGTGTTCAAAGGCGTATGGGACAGCCCCTGGGTTGGCTTCAAGCACTTTAAGATGTTCTTCACCATGCCGGAGGCTTGGCGGATTGTCCGGAACACGCTGCTCCTCGGCATTTATACGACGTTCTTCGGATTTTGGCCGCCGATTCTGCTTGCCTTGCTGTTGAATGAAATTCGTCACGGAATGTACAAGAGGGTCGTACAGACGGTCAGCTACTTGCCGCACTTTATTTCCACCGTGACAGCAGTCAGCATGATTACCGTGGCTCTCTCGCCGGATGGATTCATTAACGACTTCATCAAATCCATCGGAGTCGAGCCAATCAATTTCCTGGTGAAGGCCGAGTGGTTCCGCACGATCTATATCGGTTCCGGCATCTGGCAGACGATCGGCTGGGGCTCCATCATCTACCTGGCGTCCCTGGCCGGGGTCGACCCTGTGCTCTACGAAGCGGCCGAGATGGACGGCGCAAGCCGATTCCGGAAAATATGGCATATTAACGTGCCGGCGATGGTCCCGACCATCGTGATCATTCTCATCCTGGATGTCGGACGGCTGCTGGAGATCGGATTTGAGAAAGTATACCTGCTCTACAATCCGGCTGTCTACAGTACGGCGGACATCATCCCGACGTTCGTCTACCGCACGGGCATCGAGGGCGGGCGGTTCAGCCTGGCCACCTCCATCGACATCTACTTTGGCGTGATCGGCATTATCATGATGTACACCGTCAACTATATCAGTCGCAAAGTCAGCGATACGAGCTTGTGGTAGAGGGGGGGAGCCACGTGAGACAGAAATTCGGTTGGTTCGATGGTCTGAATTATACGCTGATGCTTGTCCTGGTCTTCGTCACGTTGTTTCCATTCCTGTACCTGGTCAATGTATCGCTCAGCGATCCGTATTATGTCGTCCGCGGTCTGGTAGCCTGGTGGCCCAAAGGGTTCACACTGGAATCCTACAAGATCATTCTGGCGGACCACCGAATTCCTACCGGGTACCGCAACACGATCCTCTATACGATCGTTTATACGGCGCTTGGCTTGATGCTGACCGCCATGGCCGGCTATGCGCTGTCGCGGCAGCATATGATTTTTCGGAAGTTCTTTACGCTGATGATTCTGTTTACGATGTTGTTCAGCGGAGGGATGATCCCGACGTTTCTCGTCGTTCGGGAGCTCGGCATTATCGACACGATCTGGGGCATGGTGCTTCCCGGCGTCATCAGCGTGTGGAATTTGCTCATCATGCGCACTTTCTTCGCGGGACTGCCGAGCGAGTTGTTCGATTCCGGGGAGATCGACGGGTTGACCGACTCCGGGGTGTTCCGGCATATCGTTCTGCCCTTGTCCAAGCCGGTGCTCGCGACGATGGGACTGTTCTACGCAGTGTCGATGTGGAACAACTTCACCGGCGCGCTGCTGTATATTCGATCGCCCGACTTGTTCCCGCTGCAGGTCATTCTGCGCAATATGGTGCTGGCCGGCCAACTGGAGAACGATTCGATGATGAATTCGGCGGACAGCGCGCTGACGGTCGCGACGACGCTGCAATATTCGACGATTATGGTGACGACGCTGCCGATTTTGCTCGTGTATCCATTTATTCAGAAATATTTCGTGAAAGGCGTGCTGGTCGGTTCGGTCAAAGCCTAGCAGCGGTAACGGAGGGGGTGAAGCGATGAAACAAGCGATTCGATTGCGGAAGCATGCGGTCATCGACAACTACGAGTTTTACCGGAACAATCGTCCGCTCAAGGAGAACAAGCCGGATGCGCTGCTTATGAGCTGTACGGAATTTATCCCGCTGCTGGATTTCGATGTCAGCGCACTGGTCGGGAAGCGAATCACGCAGGCAACGCTGATCCTGCAGTTGATTGGCGAGGACTACCCGGTCGAGGTGGAACTGACGACGGTTACCCATCCTTGGACGGAGCAAGCCGATCTGAAGCGATGGGACGGGGAGCGGCGCTGGAAGGGAGAGCAGGTCGCGACAGATTTCATCATGGAGGCGGGCCATTCCCGCATCTTCCGCACGACGCCTGTATTCGACGGCGCAACGCGGTTGTATCGCATTACCGTCGAGCTTGATCAGATTTATGACATGGTGTATGGGCGGAGCTTCGGGCTCGGCGTCACGGACCGTAAGTCGAAGCTGTTCGACAAGGAGGCCCGGCTGGCGGCCAAGCGCTTCAACCTAGATGAACAGGCTGGCGTGACGCCTACGCTGGAGATTGAATATGACGATACCGCTGTGACTGTGCCGGGTCAGCCCTTATTTGTCGGTGCCTGCGAGAATCGTTATGAGGAAAGCTTCGAGAGCAGCTCGCTTGCCGTGCGCTGGGAGAATGCGGACACGGCTCGCGGACCGAAGGAATATCGGTACAATCGGGTCTATTACTCCGAATCCGGGGCGGTCCTGCCGTTGTCGCAGATGATGGAAGCGGATATCTGGCGGGTGCCGGGCTGGGAGGCTTGCGAGCAAGGCGGCTATACGGAAATTTCCGGTCTCCGGCCGGAAACGGTCTATACCATTGCCGTCACGGCTTGCAGCCGCAGCGGTGAGTCGGAGCCTGTGCGAACGACAATCAGAACTGCCCGCGCCTCCGTCCGTCCGCCGCTCCCTGACTCCGAGGAGGAATTTGTCTGCCCGGCCGGGGCGATCGCCGCGAATGGCATCGCCGTTCATGTCATCGACGAGTTCAGCAAGGTCAACCCGATCACCGGCGATGTGTACGAAGCGGGCCCCTCCGGCTGCGGGATCGGCCGCGAGGGCGGCAAGCCGCTGACCGGGGCCGGCATCCGAACGGAATCCGGCGTCCGGCTGCAGGGTGTGCCGGGAGAGACGGTGGCATTCCAACTGGTGTTCGAACAAGAAGCGGCGGCAGAGCGCGAATGGACGCTGTCGATAACCGGGTCCGAGGCTTACAAGACAACATGGAATCGCATCTGGTACGTGCCGGTAACGGGAGATCAAGGGGAGAACTGGTACCCGGAAGCGGCGCTGCCCTGCGACGGAACGATAAGAATGCCTGCCGACAACGGCCGCATGACCGGCCAACGCTTCCAGGCCGTGCTGGTGGAATTCGCGCTCTCGCCGTCTGTGGCGCCCGGCAGGCAATCAGCCTCTATCGGGATAGCATGCGGATCGGCGGCGCAACTGTCCATCCCGCTGGAGCTGGAAGTGCTTGACATCGCGACCGCCCGCTCCGGGTTCAACTTCGAGCTGCTGGGCTATATGCCGCCGCCGAGATACGAGAAGCTGCATTACGGAGACGAAGGGTTCTTCGAGACGGAGGAAGCTTACTACCGCACGGCGGATACGCATGGCATGTTCGTCAATACGATGCCGTACATCCAGGATGGGCGGGTATTTCCGGGCAGCGCGCCAGAGGTGGAGATATTCGGCGGCTCGGCGCGCGTGACCGATTGGACCGTGTACGACGAGCATTACAGCCGCTATTTTGACGGAAGCTACTTCAAGGATGAAGCGGGGAACCCGAGGCCGGTCCCGGTGCAGTTTGTTCCATTTTTCGAAAATTGGCCGATGCCGGTGGACGATTACTACAAGATCAAAGCATCTACAGCCAGCTATTACGAGATGATCAATGAAATGAAGCTTAAAGTGACGAATACGGCGGACGACTTTGACCCCGCATACCGGGAAGGCATCAAGCAAGTATTCAAGGATTTCATCCGTCATATCGATGAGATGAATTGGAAGTCCGTTAAATTTCTGTGGTATTTGAACAACAAGTATATATGGAAGAACATGGACTTCCTTCCGCCTCCGCAAGCGGACGAGAACAAAGGCGGCTGCTGCTGGTGGCTGCTCGACGAACCGCTTATCCGCGACGACTGGGAGGCCATCCGGTACTATGGGGAAATTTTGAAGGAAGCGCAGCGCGAGATGAACTCCGGCTACAACATCGTGTACCGCGTCGATATTTCACGTTATCACAATTTATATACGACGCTGGACGGCGTGCTGGGCCTGTCCTGCATCAGCTCGGTTTCCTTCCAGGAGAAGGGCCGGCTCGCCAAGTATCGCAAGGACCGCTACGGTGAAGAGTTCTGGGTGTACGGACATCTGGCGCCGATCGACAGTCCGGCAACGAACAATGTATTGAACGTGCTGGAGGTGTATGCGTCGGGCGGCACGGGGTACTTGTCATGGGAAAACTTCGGCAAGGACGAGGCTTACGACAAGCCGGTCCGTACAGCGGGCATGTACCCGGGGGGACGATTCGGCTTGCGCGAGCCGGCCGTCAGTCTGCGGCTGAAGGCGGCGCGGCATGCGCTGCAACTGCTTGATTATCTCGAGGCGTTCAAGCGAATGCAGGGATACAACGATCTGCAGATAAAGGCGTATATCGAGCAATTTGTCGTGCTCAAGGGCAAGAGCGACACGCACTTCTTTGACGACGCGGGCGGGCTGTCCTATGGAGGCGGCGCGCAGCGGCAGTTGTCCCGTCTGCGCAGCGATCTGATACGCAAGCTGGGTACATCTCAACTCAAGAATGGAAAAGAATAGGGAGGGAATGGGGATGAGCGAACAAGCGGGCGAAATGAGCAGGCTGCTCTTTATTCATCATTCTTGCGGACGCAACTGGCTGGCAGGCGATCATGGGGGATTGGGCCGACGGCTGGCTCAGCATCAATATTATGTGAGCGATACCGATTACGAATGGGGACCGGACGCGGTCGGGGACCGCACCGATATCGGCCACTGGTGGACCTGGTTCCGGGGGGACGGCAGCGAGGTCTATTGGCAAGCGCTTGTCAACCATGACGGACATGGCGGATTCGAGCGACCGGGGGCGGCTGCCGGCGAGAACGAGATTATCATGTTCAAGTCCTGCTACCCTAACAATCATCTCAAGGGCGAGATCGACGCGCCGGTTCCGGAGATTGAGAACAACGAACTGCGCGGTCAAAATCGCTATTCCGAGCATCATACGGTCGCCAATGCCAAGGGCATCTATCTCGACTTGCTCCACGCTTTCGCAGACAAGCCGGACAAATTGTTCGTCGCGGTGACGGCGCCGCCGCTGGCCGAGAGCGAATGGACGGCGCAGGCGCTGGCCTTCAATCATTGGCTGACGGACGAATGGCTGCGCGATTATCCGCTTCCTAACGTGGCGGTGTTCGACTATTTCCGTGTCTTGGCAGATTCGAACGGGCTGACGAAGTATCCGACGAAGGAAGGCGACAGCCACCCTTCCCCGGAAGGGAATGCCCTGGCGACGGAAGACTTCGTGTCCTTTATGAACGAGACGAAGAACAAATGGCGGGCTTGGCTCGACGACAGCCGCAAAGAAAAGGAAGCTTCCCGATGAGCTCTCTCATGATGAAGAGCGAGACGCCGATTCCCGCGTGGTGGGGCTCGACTGTCGGACGGCTGCATCAGGAAGTGGCCGCCGTCAAGGCGGGGCAGGCGAGGGTGATTGCCCATTCGCCGGGGACCCGACCGATTCACGTTGTCAGCTATGGCGAGCCGGAGCCGGAATGGCGGGGCCGGGCCAACCTGAGCTCGGCGATCGGCGCGCTCAAGCCTGAAGCCTATTGCGACAAGCCGAAGCGTCAAAGACCGGTATTGTTCATCCTGGCAGGCATTCACGGGCAGGAGATGGAAGGGATGGTCGCTGCCGCGTCGGTCATCCGGCTCATGGAGACCGGCTGCGACTTGCGCGGGCTTCCGCAGCCGGCGCTTGTGGAGAAATTATCCAGGCTGCGGCTCATTATCGTCCCATTGGCCAACCCGGACGGGCGGGCCCGGGTCCCCTACGAGGGCTGGGTCGGATTGCCGGCGGAAGAGATGACGATATGGGGGCAGGGCACGCACGCGGACGGGGAGCCGTTCGGCTGGCGTCCAGGCAAGGCGATCCATCCGATGCGCGGCGCGGAGATCGGCCGTCTTGGCGGCTACTTTGACGACAACGGCGTCAATATGATGCATGACAACTGGGCGGAGCCGTGGAGCGGGACGACGCGCGCGCTCCTCCGCCTGACGGAGGAGGAGGGCCCCGATCTGCTGCTGAACCTGCACAGCTACGGTCAGCCGCCGGGCATCTTCCATACGGACTATGCGAATGCTGCCCATCATGCCGTGGTGGAGACGCTGGCGAATTCCTATTACGAGAGGCTGGTCGGGAGCGGCTACCGCCATCTGTGCGACAAGCCGAAATATTTCGGCAGCTTCAACTTCAACAGTCTCCTGCACCATGTCGGCGCGGACGCAGCGATCACCTTGGAAAGCCCCCACGGGATTTCGCCGAATTCGCTTGATTTCGACTACGATGCGATCCTGAACATTCATCATCTGCTGTTCGAGGTATCGGCGGAGCTGCTGCTGGAGCGGAAGATGCATACGTGGGGCTACGGCCAATAACAAGGGGGAAATAACATGAGCCGGATTGCACCTGTCATGGAACTGTCGCTGGGCGGCAAGATCGGCATGATGCGGGCATTCAACGTTGCGCTCAAGGAAGGCCGCAGCGCGATCGTCGCGGTATACAGCGCAGACTTTGACATCGATCCTTATTCCGAGATGTTCTTCTTTCCGTCGGATACGTTGAAGCTGGCGGCATTCACGACGCAAGGCGAGCTGCTGTGGAAGAAGGATTTGGGCCGCGGGGTGATTCCCGGCATCTGGTTCGTGCCGGTATTTCCCTTCGACCTGGACGGGGACGGCGCCGACGAGATCTGGTTCGTTCACAATCTGGACGCCGATCACCCGCTCAGTCTGAATTCGTCGGTTGTCGAACGGCTCGATGCGGAAACGGGTGAGACGATCGGCCGCTATCCGTGGACATACCGCGACAAGAACCAGACGATGTCCCCGCTGTATCGGAACTTCATCGCGGGCGGCTATGCGCAGGGCCAGCCGGTGCTCGTCACCGCACAGGGCACGTACGGCTCCATGTACCTGCAAGGCTGGAACCCGGACATGAGCCTGCGCTGGGAGACGTCCATTCCGGAATCCGCTCCCGGCGCGCGCGGAAGCCACCTGTGTCCGGTCCTGGATCTGGACGAAGACGGCATAGACGAAATTTTGTGGGGCGAGCGCTGCATTGAGCTGAATGGCGGAAGGGAGCTGTTTTGTGCGGATCGCGAGGCATATTGCGGGCATTCGGATATTGTGCAGCCGGTCCTCGATCCAATGGCAGGCGCTTGGCAAATCTATACGATCCGCGAATCTGACGAAAACGCCGTGCCGCGTGTCGTGATGTTTGACGGAAGCGGAGCGCGCGTATGGGGCGCTGTTGCGTACGGGCATATGGACATGGGCTGGTCCGCTCGTCTGGGCGAGGGCGGCAGCCAGGTTGTGATGGCGATCCGGATCGGCGCGAAAACGTGCGGTCCGGACGGGCGCGAGCATATCGAGCGGGATGAATTTGTATTCGATGCCGCCACAGGGGCGCCCGTCGCGCTGCCTTGCAGCGTGTACCGCACGCTGCCGATCGACTTCGATGGGGACGGCTGCCATGAGCTGATTCGCGGGGGGCCCGGCGGCGACGGTCAAATTATCGATCGCAGCGGACGCGTCCTGGGGATGGCGCCGGGGGCGGTCGCGATGGCTTCCAAACTGATGGACTTGCCGGGCGAACAGGCGCTGTGTTACGAGCAGGATGGCACGGTGCGAATCTGGGCCGACCTGGACGCTGTCGACAGCGAGGCGGCGCTGGCCAGGTATGGGCACCCCTTCTATAGAGCCGCCCAGCGATTGACGGCTGTCGGGTATAATCTGACGTTGATGTCCGGGATCTAGCACAAAACACAAGATCGCAGACGTGGTTGGTGCCTTATCTCGCCCTAGCACCTGTCAGATTAGTCAGACTGAGCATACGGATTAACCCAACAACCCAACCTTCAACGGAGGTCTTGATTTGAAATCCATTCGATTCGCCATCGTAGGCGCCGGAGTCATCAGTCATCACCATGCACGTGCAATTGCAAAGCATCCACAGGCTGAACTTGCTGCCGTCTCGGACGTGTATGAGCCGTCGGCTGCGAAGCTGGCCGAACAATATCCGTCGGCAAGCGTGTATGCAGATTACGGGAAAATGCTTGCCAGGAACGACATCGACGCGGTATGCGTATGTGTGCCGAGCGGACAACACGCCGATGTCGCGGTTGCGGCGGCGCAGGCGGGCAAGCATATCCTCTGTGAAAAACCGCTGGAGATTACGCGGGAGCGCATCGACTTGATGGTCCGGACTGCCCGCGAATACGGCGTCAAGCTGGGGGCGGTGTTTCAACGCCGCACCATGCCGGCGGCGATTGCCGCGCGGAATGCCGTGAAGGAAGGCAAGCTGGGCAAGATTGTCCTGGGAGATGCTTATTTAAAATACTACAGAAGCCAGGAATACTACGACGGGGCCGGTTGGAGAGGCACTTGGGCGATGGACGGAGGCGGCGCCTTGATGAATCAGGGCGTGCACGGCGTAGACCTGATCCAGTGGATGGTCGGAGAGGTCGAGTCTGTCTTCGCCCGTGCGGCAGCGCTTGCCAGAGACATAGAAGTGGAGGACACGGCGGTAGCCGTATTGAAGTATCGAAACGGCGCTTTTGGCGTCATCCAAGCCGCTACAACAGTATATCCCGAGACAGAGACACGCTTCGAGATTCATGGGGAGAAAGGCACGATCGTACTCGGCGACAGTGGAATTAAAACATGGGCATTCATCGACGAGGAGACAGCGCCGATTGCACCGGATAGTCAACAGTCAGGAACGAATGCGTCATTATCCGGCCACGACATCCTGCTAGACGATATGATTCATGCGATTGTCGAGGATCGCGATCCTATGGTTCCGGGGGAAGAGGCGGCGAAGGCAGTCGACCTGATCCTGGCGATATACGAGTCAGCACGCACAGGGAAGGAAGTTCTACTAGGTCGTTAAGAGGCTGGGGTTTCCAGGAGGCAATCGGCAACACTCTCCTGGCAACCCAGCCCTTTTTTTGTTCTTTGCCTGCCGCGAATGCAGCAGAGCGGATACCATCAGGCATCGGGGATGGCGGCATTACAGTCCCTTGAAGCTTATTATAAAACCAACTTTCAGCCGGATGGCTCGTCATAAGGAATAACAGACACCGTGCGCACGGAGTGATGTTAGGATGGATGATGGGGGCGAAACGGTTGGAAATTGTCATTGAGAATCTATGTTTGTCTTACAGCAGGAGAAATGAACCTTCTCTGGATCAAGTGTCGCTTGCGATCGGCCCGGGAATGTTCGGGCTGCTCGGCCCGAACGGCGCCGGGAAATCCAGCTTGATGCGGATTCTGGCCACGCTGCAGGCTCCTACCGGCGGCACCGTGCAAGTCGGTCCTTATCGGGCAGGGCGGGATGATCAGCAAATACGCGAGATCATCGGATACTTGCCACAGGAGTTCGGGATATACAAGCAGTTGACGGCCTATGAATATCTGGACTATGTCGCCTTAATGAAGGGGCTCGGGGATCGCAGAGAGCGCAAGCGCCAAGTGACCCGTATGCTGGAGATTGTGAATCTTGCCGCCGTCGCAGGCAAGAAGGTGGGAGGCTTCTCCGGCGGCATGAAGCAGCGTGTCGGGATTGCCCAGGCGCTGCTGGGAGATCCGCAGATTGTCATTGTGGACGAGCCCACGGCCGGCCTGGACCCGGAGGAGCGCATCCGGTTCCGCAATCTGATCGGAACGCTTGGCGCGAGCAAAATTGTGATTCTCTCGACACATATTGTCGGAGATATCGAGAGCAGTTGCTCGCAACTGGCGATTATGCGCAAAGGGAAAGTGCTGTTTCGGGGAACGCAGGATGAGTTGTTGGATCAGGCGCGCGGAAAAATATGGACAGGAACGGTGAACGAACCCGCGCTGCAAGCACTTCGGATGAAGCAATCCGTCATATCCGCCCGTCACACCGCGGCAGGGCAGGAAGTGCGGATCATCGCGGAGGAGAGGCCGTTCGAGGGCGCGGTTGCCAGCGCCCCCGGATTGGAGGATGCCTACATGAGTGTGACCGGAGGGAATGCGCATGCGTAACCTGCGGGGCTATCTGCTGCTGGAATGGAAGCTGCTGTTTCGCGGACCTGTTTTCTGGATTTGCTGCCTGTTATGCGGCGTCATGTTTTATCTGTTTTCCCAGGATGACTCCGCTCGGAACAATATCGGCAGTCAAGCCATGGACCAAAGCATGTTCTTGTTCGTCCTGTTCCTGATGGGGCTGCTGTTGTCCATGCAGCTTGCCAGGAGAGACGTCGCCACGCGCAGTCAGTTGATCCTGGGGGCTCTGCCGGCGCGTCAATGGCAGCTGCATGCGGCCAGAATCCTCAGCTTGTCGCTTCCTTTGACCCTGATTGCACTCGTCCCGGCCGGTCTATTCGCTATCTCCGTCATACGGGAGGGCATCCCGCTGGCCGAGTCGGTCCGGGGAATAGCCGCGCTTGCTACTTCCGTCGTTCCGACCGGCTTTGTCGTGGTCACGGGTTATGCGGTTGGTTCCTTGACGGGCAGAAGATGGATCTATTTGATCGGCTTGGCCGGTTTCCTCATGGCCACCTATCTCGTACAGTTTCTGTTGATGTTCAGGCTGCCGGGTTTGTGGCTCGGTCTGCTTGATTTCACGCAATTGGATTTCTTCGCGACACGGCTGTATTCCTCGCAATGGGGGTTCATGCAGGAGAAGCTGTTTTGGCTCCATCGGGCCAGTTACCTTGGTTTCACCTTGACGTTGCTCTTCCTATGGATCACCGTCCGCATGCGCCGCTGGAAGGAGAGGAAGGGACTGATCATGCAAGGTGCTTTAGCCTGCATGATGGCTGTATGCACCGTGATGTTCGTGTATGCCTATCTGCATCTCTCAATGGGCAGAATGGAAGCGGTGCGCGAGGAACTGGACTACTATCGCGGTACGTATGAGGCGGAACTTTATACGAAGGATGGCGTAGAGATCGTATCGGAAGGGAAGGCCCGCGAAGCAGCAAGAGCCGCGAAGTATGAAGGGCTTGTTGCGGATCGCTATGATCTCGCGGTATATCCGGGCAAGGATCATCAGGTGGAGATGGAGGCATCCGTTCGCATGACGAACGGGACAGGTCAAGCCTTGGAGAAGTTTCCCGTGACGCTGCGGCATCTGTATGCGATCTCCTCGTTCGCCATCGACGGCGAGAAAGTCGAGTACGAGCGGGAGCCCGGACGGGATTATGTTTGGGTGACTCCTGCGGCGCCGATTGCGGAAAATGCGGCGGTAACGCTTGAGCTTCACTATGGCGGGCGAATTGACGATTGGCGGTATCCGGGCTTTGACGTCGGATATTATTCGCGGGCTTCCTTTGTGGATGCCGATCGGATGCTGCTGAGCGGGACCTCCGGCTGGTTTCCTATTCCGGGTATCAGCACGCTGACGGTTATGCAACAAGCGTATTTCTATTCGAGTACAAGCGGAGAACGTAAAGTGGATGTGCTCGAGGACCGTAAATTCACGCTTCCGCCGGCGGATTATCGGGTACGGGTGATCAGCGACCGCAAACTCAATATCATTCCTGCCACAGGGGAAGTTCTGTCTTCGAACCATAACGGACAATTTTACGAAACGGTGCTTCAAGCCGATCGAGCGCCTGGATTTACACTTGTCGCCGGTCCGTTGCGGAAGGTCTCGGCGTCAAGCGGGGATATCGCCTTGTCGCTGATTATCGATCGCTGGTGGTTGGGACAAGAGGCGGAATTGCGGCTTGCCGACATCGCCAGGCAGACGGAGTCGATCCGGAGGGTGCTGGGCGAATTGTGGCCTCGAACCGAAGCAGAGAAGACTGAACAGGCTTGGCCCGCACAACTGACTTTGATGACGAACGATTCGGTTTCCCTTCGCGGAGGGACGGGCCCGAATGCGGGTTATCAACCGGAGTTTAACAATGCCGACGGATTGGTTGGCTTGATTCCCGGAGACCTGGCGGCCTATAACAAACGTTATTTTTCAGTATCATGGGTCAAAAGGATGCTCGAACACCATGCAGGCAAACGACTGAATTATACGCATGGCTTCGCGCCGGTATTGTCCGCTTACGCGCTTGCCATCCTGGAACCGACAAGGGAAGCATCGATCCAAACGTTCAAAGACAATCTCAATCTCGCGACGATCCGTCTTGTGACGGGCGTTGACTTGTCCAGGGAATACGTCGGTATTTTTGAGCAATCGACGGATGAGGAGTTCAGGCAGTTCCTGCAGGACTATTACGAGATGATCAGCGATGAATCCCTCACGTACAAGAGCGTTATGGAGAAAGAGAAGAACTTCATTACTTCCAGAGCGGAAGCGGGAGGGAGCGGCTCATGATCGTTTCCCTGATGCATCGAACATGGTATTCAGCTAAACTGATTATGTCCGGTTACGGATATGCGGCGATTATATACTGGATCTTGCTGTTGGCCGTTCTGACCAATGTTGAACGCTGGTCGATCGGGAACGCCGACGTGGCAACCATCATCGCCGTTCTGCTTATTGGATTCCCCTTGTTCCATATTCTGCTGTTCGCGGGTCTGTTTGCGGAGGATATGGAAGAGCGAACATTCGGGCTGCTGTTCACGTATCCCCATAAGACTGTCATGCTGCTGCTCGAGAGGATCGCGCCCGCATTGTTCTTGTCTGTGGCGGCCTATGCGTCTTGTCTGGTCTGCGCTCATTACTTGCTCGTTCCGTTGACTGCGGATCAAATAGGGGAAATCGGCAAGCGGGTATGGCCGGCGAACGGCTATCTGGCCCTGCTGGCTCTGCTTTGCAGCCTGGCGGGACGAAGCGTGCTGGCCGGGCTGGGCGTTGCCGCCGGCTATTGGATGCTGGAATTGATCACGATGGGGAAGTGGACGGGGCCGTTGTTTCTTTTTCAAAATGTGTTCCATAACCGTGACGTCAGCACGTGGGAGAATGCGGCCTGGCTGACGTCGGCTGCTGCGGTGTGCATGGGGCTGAGTGTAATTGTTTTCGTGTATGGAAGAAGGAGATGGGTCCGCTGAAGGAGGGATCGGCATGACGGACGAGCAGTTGTTGGAGCAGTTGCAAGGCGCCAATCCGGCGGCGCTGGAAGCCGTCATCTATCGCTATCATGAGCCAGTGTTTCGTTATATAGCAAGGCTTGTTCGCCATTCGCATCTGGCGGAGGACTTGACCCAGGAATGCTTCACCCGCGTCTGTGTGGCGGTCAGGGACCGGCGATTGCCGAATAAGCTGCGGCCCTGGATCTACAGAATCGCGACGAACCTGTGCAAGGACCAGTGGAAGAAGGCCTCCTATCGCAGTGAAGTTTCCGTGGATGATCGGCAACTGCTGGATGCGCCTGACGACAATACGATTACCTCGATATTGGCCCGGCAGTGGGACCGGGAGGAAGTCATCCGGGTGTTAATGCTGCTGGATGAAGATAGTCGGAGCATTGTCATTCTTCGCTACTATGAGGATTTGAAATTGCAGGAAATTGCGGAGATTATGGAATTGCCCCTGAATACGACGAAATGGAAGCTGTATCAGGCGTTGAAGAGAATGGCGCACAAGCTGGAAGACGGGGAGGTCGCAAGCGATGGATGAACGGCTGAACAGCATGCTGAAGGAATTGCAGCAGGACCCTGCCGCGGAAGCTCCGGGTACCTATGAGCCCTGGACATCCGAGGAGCAGCAACGGCTGGCCGTGCTGCTGCCGCGATATACAGTGGCTTCACCGACGCGTCAGATGACGGCCGCGCTCATCGATCGGGTGCTGCCTCTGCTGGATGACGCCTCCGAGGCTGAGAAGGAGTTGTTCGATCGTCAAGTCGCTGCCGTGAATCAGAAAGACCGGGTCCCGGAGGAGAGGCCGACGGCAGGCTATTGGCGAGTATTCATTCCTCAGCTCCAACTGTTGTCCGTCTGGTTCTGGATCGGGTCCATCCTGGCGATCGGCATCAGCATACTGGGGATGGAGCCGTTCGCTGCCCTTGCGCTGCCCTTGCATACGAATCCGGTTGTGCTGACCGCCCCTCTGCTGTCATTAGGTGCGGTCGCTTATGCTTGCCGATCTTACGGGACGCCGATGTATGAGCTCGAATTATCCTTTCCTCTCTCTCCTGCACAGTGGGTTATGGGAAGGGTTGCCGCGATTCTTGCTTGCTACATCATGCTGTTCTCCGTTGCAAGCCTGGTGCTCACATGGGACGATCCGGCGCAGATTTTGCCCTTCACGGCAAGCTGGCTGGTGCCTCTGTGCTTGTACAGCGCGGCGACCGTCGTCTTGCTCATGCGATGGGGTACGATGGGGGCAACTGTTGTTATGCTCTTGCTGTGGCTGGGCCAGACGCTGCTCCGTGAACGGTTGGGGCCGTTCTTTTGGCTTGGCGATTTGAGCTCCCCGCACTTCGTATCCGGCAAAACAACGGGCAGCCTGTTAACGTTGTTAGCTGTTATTTATTTGGTCTACCGGCTTAGAGGAAGCAGGATGGACGCTCCCAGGCTTCCAACCGGCGGTGGGGTATCATGACTCGGTTGGTGATGAGAGGAGTCAGCTTCCGGCATCCTGCGGCGAAGGATTTCAGGCTGCAGCCTGTCGATTTGACATTATCCCGCGGGCTCTATTATTTGCTTGGCGGCAACGGCAGCGGGAAAACCACGCTGCTGAAAGGCCTGGCCGGCATTCTGCCCCTCGCCGGAGGCGATCTTCGGCTCATGATGGACAATAAGCCCTTGTCGAGAGAAGCGTACAAACGATACATGGGCTACTCGCCGCAAGAAGTATCCATTCACCCGCAATTGACAGTCTGTCAGTATTTGAAATATGTTGCGCGGATGAGGCTGGTTCCGGAAGCCGGAATCGCTCGTCGAATGGAAGAACTGCTGCAGCAATTCGGATTGTCGGAAGCGGTGAACTCGAAGACTTGCCAATTGTCCGCAGGCATGAAGAAGCGGCTGATGCTGGCACAGGCGATGCTCGCCGATCCCCGGCTCCTGCTGGTCGACGAGCCGTTCGCTCATCTGGATATCGAAGGGCAGGGGCTATTGCGAAGCTGGCTATCGGAAGAAGGAGGACGGCGCATCATCATTGCCGCCCACCATCCGGCCGAGCATTGGCGATCTGAGGAACATCCTGCCGATTGCCTGACGGGCGGATGCTGCGTCCTGATGCTGAAGGATGGACGGCTGCAGGAGTGCAGGGACAGCTTTGATTGAACAATGGGGCGGAGCTGCTGCGCGTGCGGGGCTTTGCGGAAGATGCCGTGGGAGACACGCCTGGTCGATGCCGAGGTGCGGGAGCTTCTGCGGGGGGAAGGCGAACGTCTTGTTATCTGCAAGATTTTCCGTTCACGGATGATTCAACGTGATGTCATGGTCACCGACATTACGGAAATAAATGCTGCCCTTCCACGGCCCCGTTGGGGCATTCGGTGGTAGATCAACATACTGCCATGTGATGCGTATGTTTCCGTTAGCGCTTGCTTCAAAGACAGCAGGCTTGACCGATTTTGCATTTTGAACTCTCTCCGTCCGCAAGAATCCTTGCATCGAATCTTCCAGCAGCGCGCGGAGGGCGAGGTTCACGTCATTCTGCTCTCGGGAAGAAAGTTTCTTGTAAGAGCGTTTGAACCGTTCGGATCGCTGCGGGTAGAACGTCATTTTTTCAGATCATTCAAGAAGTCGTCAACAGATTGATAGGCGGGTGCGCCCTTAAACCCGGTATATAACTGTCATTATGAATTGTACATGCTGTCGATCAAGCCGGGTAAGTCAAGTGCCTAACCGCAAATATCTATTTTCTAGGGCCGGGCAGCAACATTTTGGAAGGAGTTGACGTCTGGCAAGATAAGGCGGATGAGGGGCGGGGGCTGAAAATGGAGCTGAAGCGGCGAGTGAGGCTGCTCGGAGTGTTGGCGGTATGGATCGCGTTGAGCGGCTGCACGAGTTTGCAGTCGAATCCGATCAAGGGGAATGCCATTATCGATTGGGTTGACTTCGTGAAGTTCAGCGGGCATTCGTATACGGGATTGTGGGAAGCCGTGCTGCAGAACCCGGACGACGTGGCGGGGCAGGTGGCGGGCAAGATCAAGTTCAAAGTCGGCGATGTCGTCACGAATCCGGGCTATCGGACGAAGGACGGAGATGCCGCGTTCCTCGCGATCGGGACGGAGCTGCTGCGCGTGCGGGGCTTTGCGGAAGATGAGCTGCTGGCGGTGCGGGATACGTCGGTGATTGGCGGTTATAAGCTGTATGCGGAGGATGGATTCGCGAAGACGCTGCGCATGAACTATGCCGATATCCCGAAGGCTCAGGTCACGCGGGTGACGTTGTATCGCGACAGGAATGTGGAGCCGTACAGAACGCTCGAGGGGGCGGATCGGGAACGGTTCATCGCGCTGCTGGACAGCGGCCAAGATACGCGGGATTACCGCCCGGCCAATCAACACGGAGATCCGGAGTATCGCCGGATGGTCTTCCATATGTCAGACGGCCCGCTGGCCTATTCGTACTCGATTGCCGACGATGGCGCGAACGTGTTTTTCTCGCCGTGGGAGACACGTCTGGTCGATGCCGAGGTGCGGGAGCTTCTGCGGGGGTAAGGCGAACGTCTTGTTATCTGCAAGATTTCCCGTTCACGGATGATTTAACGTGATGTTATGGTCACCGACATTACGGAAATAAATGCTGCCCTTCCACGGCCCCGTTGGGGCATTCGGTGGTAGATCAACATACTGCCATGTGATGCGTATGTTTCCGTTAGCGCTTGCTTCAAAGACAGCAGGCTTGACCGATTTTGCATTTTGAACTCTCTCCGTCCGCAAGAATCCTTGCATCGGATCTTCCAGCAGCGCGCGGAGGGCGAGGTCCACGTCATTCTGGTCTCGGGAAGAAAGTTTCTTGTAAGAGCGTTTAAACCGTTCGGATCGCTGCGGGTAGAACGTCATTTTTTCAGATCATTCAAGAAGTCATCAACAGATTGATAGGTGGGTGCGCCCTTAAACTTGGTTGTTATTCTTTGTTTCAGTTCGTCTTCGGCTTCGTGTTCGGCCTCTTGCCATTCCTGCGTCCAAAACCAGGCTTGGCTTTTATCGACCGTAACTTTCGGAATGCCGAGCAGCTTTCCATCAATGATCGTAAATTCAATTTCGTCGCCCACGCCCAAATTCAGCTTTTCAACCAAATCTTGATTCAGCGTAAGTTGGTTGCGGGCGCGCAGTTTGGCCGAATATCGTTCTTTCACGGGCAGGCCGCCTTTCGAAAAAGCTACTGCCATATATTACCCGCCTTTCTTAGTAAATATTCTTATTTTTGGAAATTCTGATTTTCTGATTCTAGTATATAACTTTCATTATGAATTGTACATGCTGTCGATCAAGCCGGGTTCAGATTTAAGTGGAATAACCCGTCGGTAAGGTGACGGGTTATCTGCTCCATACTTACATATTATTCATTCCCGGTTCACCAGAGGCGTCAATGTACCCTCGTGCAGCAGCGTCAACCGGTGCAGCGCGCGGGTGCAGGCGACATAGAGCAGCTTGGCATCCTGCGGGTTGGCTGCGTAATGCGTGCCATCGGCATCGGCGATCAAGACGGCGTCGAACTCGAGCCCTTTGGCGAGATAGACGGGGACGACCGACACGCCGCCGCCGTAGCGGGTCTGGCCTTCGGCGATCAGGCGAGCGTCCACTCCGGCGACCTCCAGTTCTGCGGAGAGCGAGCGGCAATTGTCGTCGGTCCGGGCGATGACGGCGATCGTCTGCATGCCGCGCTCGCGATTGTTCGCGATGAAGTCGACGATCATGCGAACGCGCTCCCGGCCAGATGCGACACTGACCAGTTTGACCGGCTCGCCGCTGCGGAACACCGGCTCGGCCGGGGGCAGCGATGTGCCCGTATGCGGCAGGATGCGATTCGCGAACGCGATGATCTCCAGCGTGGAACGGTAGCTCATGCGGAGTTCGTGATAGGCGCTGCGTTCCTCAGGAAATACTTCCGCGAACTCCTCCCAGCGCGTGATCCCTCTGTAGGCGTGAATCCCTTGCGCCAGGTCGCCGAGAATCGTGAAGGACGGCTCCGCCATCATCGTATTCAGCAGCGCGATCTGGAACGGCGATATGTCTTGCGCCTCATCGAGCACGACGTGGTCGAACGTCTCCCCGGGTCCGTGGAACCGACGGTGAATCCAGACGAGCGCCGCCAGATCCTCGGGCAAGGCCGAGCCTTTCTTGAGCGCGGCTCTCGTCGGCGCGGCAACCGTGGCCGGCATCCACGCCGGCGTCTGATCGACCAGCGTGCGGTAGAACGCGAGCGGGCTCGCTTCCGGCAGCCGTTTCGCGAACGCCTTGAGCCGCTGTTTGCCCGTCTTGGCCCGATCCTTGCGAATCCTCGCGTCGCCGATCTCCTTCAGCTGCATCTCCAGCCAGCGGTTCATCCGGCCAAGCAGCCGTTCCCGTCGCTTGGCCAGCGGATAGTGACGATATTCGACGTCGAACCATTCCCGAATCAGGCTGGCCGGCAGCACGCAGCGATCCCATGCTTCAAAATCAACGTCCGTCAGAAACTCCGCATCCAGCCGATCCAGCTCCGCATCCAGCCAATCCTTGTATCGAAGCGATCCCTTGAGCCGCCCGGGCGCCAGATCGTCCAGCGCCGGCCTGCCCCCGTCCAGCGAGAACCACGAACGGCCCTCTCCGGAATCAGCCGCCAGCGTCACCTCGCCTTCAAGCCGTTCCAACGCCCATTCCGCGAACGTCGTCTGCCGCACGTTGCCGACACCGAGCTCCGGCAGCACGCCCGAGATATAGTCAAGGAACATGGCGTTCGGAGCGAAAATGACCATTCGTTCGGCCTTGATCTGCCCCTGGTATTGATAGAGCAGAAAAGCCAGCCGATGCAGCGCGACCGTCGTTTTGCCCGAGCCGGCGGCGCCCTGGATGATCAAGGCCAGATTGCGCGGCGCGCGGATGATCCGATCCTGCTCGGCCTGGATCGTCGAGACGATGTCGCGCAGCCGGTTGTCCTTCTTCTCGCCGAGCCGGTACAGCAGGAACTCGTCGCCGATACCCAGATTGTCTCCGCCTCGAACGTAACTCTCCACGACACGGTGCAGCATTTGCTCGCGGATTTGCAAATTTCTTTTACGATGAACCTCGCCTTCGATCGTGCCTTCCGGGGCTTCGTATTGTACAGGATCGTCCCCGCCGGTGAACGAATAGAACAGGCTTGCGACCGGCGCCCGCCAGTCGATGATATAGGGCTCGCCCAAATCGCCGCGGTCCATGCCGCGCTTGCCGATATAGAGCGGAGCTGCCTGCGGATGCCCCTGCTCCCGAAAATCCAGCCTGCCGAAATAAGGCTCCGCGCCCAGCACGGCCAGCCGCTGCCGCGTCTCCTCCCGCTTGCCTTCCAGCAGTTGTTCCACGAAGTCGTCGCCATAATAGACAGGCCCGATCGCCGCACGCTGCCTCTCGATTTCCGCCATTGTCTCCAGCAGCCGTTCCCGTTCATCGCTGAACACCCCGGATGAAGCATTCGTGTCGCTCGTATTCGCGTCTGCTTTCCTGGTTGCATTCGTCTCTGGACTTGTCTTCGCATTCGTCTTCGTCACTTGCGTTCCTCCCCTGCCGGTCATTCGATTGGCGCCAGTAACCATTGTGCACAAAAAACGCGAAAAAGAATAGACTTATGTTTTGCTTTTTGGTATGATGTTGGTTATCGGATTGCCTAAAAACCATCGAACGGGTGTTCGTATAATAAAGCAAGTGTTGTGTCGATAGAAATTCACGCAGAAGAGCAGATCAGCCGATGTGGCTGCCTGCTCTTTTTATCATATGGAGGTTGCGGCCGCGCCGCGCGGGTCATGTTGCCGGCTGTACGCGCTGCCTTGCAACGTGTGAAATAAGCCAATATCTATGTCTCATTGGATTGCAGAGCCTGCTTGCGGAACTCGCCGGGCGTAAGACCGCAGCTGCGCTTAAACATGCGTATGAATGAATTTACGTTCTGATATCCGACGGCCAGTGAAATATCCTGTACGAGCAAGTCTTTCTGCATGAGAAGCTCTTTGGCATGTTCGATGCGAATATCGTTCAGATAATCGATGAACGTGACGCCCATTTTTTCGTGGAAATACTTGGACAGGTAACCTCGGGACAGGTTGAGTCGGTCAGCTATTTCTTCTATGGAGATATCTTTTGAGAAATGCTTGTTAATGTAATCCAACATATAATCTTTAATAGGATCGCTTTCCTGCTTCATCTTCTCAAACAGCAGGGCTGCTTCTTTGATGAGCACGGCCAGGACCTGCTTCATGTCATCCGGCACGATGCAATTCTCAAGCGCAGGCTGTTGTTCCATCACGCCGATCACAGAAGAATAGTCGATTTGGTTCATCGTCAGCACTTTGTATACCTCGGTAACGATCCCTTTGCTGAACTTCACAATTTCAACAGCCGTTGTATGGTTCTCTTGCATACGATCCAGCATGCCGAACAATTTGGCGATTACTTTGTCCGTCTCCCCGGATTGGAGACTTGCGAGCATCTCCTTCTCCAGGGCCGATGGCAAGAACGACAAGGCCCTCTCCAGTTTCACCTCGGTAATGATTTGCGTTTCCCTGATCAACAGCCGTTGCTGCAGCATGGATTGCGCAGCTTCATAAGCGATTGAGATTTGCGCCGGCGTGTGCGGCAGCGGATAACAGGCGATGGTTAACACGCAATACTGGGTATCGTGGTCCAGTATATACTTGAGTTCTTCCAATGCTTGAAGAATGGGCCGAACCTCCTGGATTTCGGAGATTAAGGTCAACACTTGATTGCGTTCCATCTGAAGCGTAATGGACTCGGGCAATCGCGATTTGAAGTGAACATTAATATATTCCTTGATATAGCGGTCCGCGGTGAGTTGGTCCGATATGCCGAGTTCCTGGAATTTGGGCGTATACATCATTTGAAACAGGATGAGATACATCTGTTCGTCCGGCTCGGTCCATTCTTTCAGTTCTTTCGTGAACAGGCTCTTCATGGCGACGATATACCCGTAATCGCGAAGCAACGTGCTTTGCTTCGTCAGTTCTTGATTTTTCGTTAACTGGTCATGCATGATTTTGTCGACGCTTTCCCGAATCGTGTCGAACTCATGAATATTGCTCGGCGGATGAACGGCTGCATGAGGATGGCGATTTACTCGCTGCACGTATTGCACGATGTTCTGAATCGGCCGATTTACGTTCAAGCTCATAATAATCGAGATGATCAGGCTGATCCCCAAGGAACCGGCCAGTAAAATATAAAGAATACGATTGAGCCTCTGCACCTCGAGTTTGATCCACAGGTCCGATACGCTGTCGATATAGGTGAGGCCGGTTTGTTCGCTGAGGACATGGAAGAAGTATCGGTCGTGCTCATGAAGATGCCCGTTGGATGTTGGCGTCTTGAGAATGCTCATGATGGGCGGATGGACGATTGTGTCTTCGCTTGCCGCAAGCGCGCCACGGCTTGCGAACAACGGGCGGTCCGGGTTATTTCCATAAATCCAGAATAGCGTCTCCTTGTTCTTGTGGAAGGCGTCCTGCATCGACCCCACATTAAGAAAGGCGATAATGAGGTATGCATCGTTGAATGTATGCTTGACGACAACCGGGAGCAACAGTTTCTCCTGTGTAATGGTTTGATTGAAGTTATACCGGGTAAATTGCGAGGCAGGAAGGATCTGCATGGGATCGGAATCGGTGAATTGCTGCTTCCAGAAATCCGGATCGTAGTCTTGACTCTTGTAATAACGAGAGAATATAAAGGCGGAATCAAAGATTCCTTCGCTCGTAAGCACCTGATCGTTGTTGCGAAACAAGACGATAAGGTCCTCCAGGTAGAGCATCTCATTCGACAAATAGCTGTTCATTTCGATCTTGATTTCGTTGGCTGTGTAATAGTTGAGCTCATTATTGTCATTCACCAGCGAAGCAAGGCTGTCCAGCGTATAGAAACGAATAAGCATGGTATTGACAAGCTTGAGTTGGGTTTCATATTTTTCGAACGTATGTTGCAAATACAGAGAATTATTATCCACCATCTCTTCGGCGATCATATTCCGAAAGAAGGAGAAAGTCAGCGCGTTGAAGGACAGCAGGAGAACGATAATAATCAGGAAGCCGCCAAACAATTTAACAAAGAAAGAATTCCAGCGAATCGGCAACCATTGTTGCGGCATGGATGGATTATCCCTCCGGAAAGAATGGATAAAACCAGTGTAGCCTCATGCCGCAGGTTAGGCAATAACTGCCGGATATGCAGTTCATCATGAAATCTACCTTTTGTGTTGAATCCGCGATTACTTGACGAAAAGACGACTAGTTGACAAATGGGTCATATACGCTGCGGTTCATCGTCGCTTATAGTCAGGTCATGTTCATCCGCCGGGATCGCACGGCGTGGACAGAACAGTTTATAGACGAGAGCGAGTTGATGGCCCTATGCGTGTTTCGCAGGAAGTAGGGGTGGGTCTTCCTGCGCAGTTGATGCAGCAACGCAGCGGACTTGGCAAAAGTTTCGAGAAGAGCAAACACCTATTGCTGCTGGTACTGCCGTGTCTGTTGTTTTTTGCGATGTTTCGTTATGTTCCCATGTTTGGCGTGATGATTTCCTTTCAAAACTACAATATGTTCAAAGGGGTATGGCAAAGCGACTGGGTCGGGTTGAAATATTATATGATGTTCTTTCAGAATCCCGACTTCTTCCTTCTGTTGCGGAATACTTTTCTGCTCAGTTTCTATCAGTTGCTGTTCGGGTTCCCGGCTCCCATCCTGTTGGCGCTGCTGCTCAACGAGCTTCGCCTGCAGGCATTCAAGCGAATTGTGCAGTCACTGAGTTATTTGCCGCATTTTCTGTCATACGTCATCGTGGCCAGTATGATTATTGGATTTCTGTCTCCGACAGGCGGTTTAGTCAATCAAGTGATGGGGTGGTTCGGAGCGGACCCGGTCAATTGGCTGATCGAAGCGCAATGGTTTCGTACCATCTATGTAACGTCAGGCGTCTGGCAATCGATCGGATGGTCCTCCATCTTGTATTTGGCGGCGCTGACCGCGATCGATCCACATCTGTACGAAGCGGCGGAGATGGACGGGGCGGGGCGATTCCGGAAGATGTGGCATATTTCATTGCCCGGGATTATGGGCGTCACCGTTGTGCTGCTCATATTGAATGTCGGCAATATGCTCGATGTCGGTTTCGAGAAAGTATACTTGCTCTCCAATCCCTCCATCTACGAAACAGCGGATATTATCAGCACTTATGTCTATCGCGTAGGACTGGTGGAAGGCAACTATAGCTATGCAACTGCCATTGATTTATTCACAGGGATTATTAACCTGGTCTTGCTGCTCCTTGTCAACACGATTGCACGCAGGATGGGCGAGAACAGTATGTGGTAAAGGATGCTTGCTTATGGGGAATAGCACAAAGTGGAAGTGGAATACATTCGATGTTTGCAATATCGGCTTTATGGTTCTGTTATCCCTTGTGATGGTGTATCCCTTCATCTATATGACGTCTGTATCGTTAAGCGGAACGACAGAGGTGCTGCAAGGCAATGTATTTCTATGGCCGAAGGGCTTCAATCTGAAATCGTATGAACTCGTTTTTAATGATCCGCGCGTCATGATCGGGTATGTGAATACGATACTGTACACCTTGACCGGAACATTCGTTTCGTTGACGTTGACAGCTATGGCTGCATACGCGCTGTCCAAAAGGTGGATGATGTGGAATAAGACGATTACGTTCTTGGTCGTATTCACTATGTTCTTCAGCGGGGGCATGATTCCAACATTCCTGGTCGTTAAGGCGGTCGGCATCATGAATACGTTCTGGGCGATGATCTTGCCCTCGGCGTTCAATGTGTGGTATTTGGTCATGATGCGCGCATTCTTTGCCAACATTCCGGGTGAACTGGAGGAAGCAGGGAAGATGGACGGTATGAGCGATCTGGGCGTATTTTTCCGCATCGCGCTGCCGTTGTCCAAATCCTCGCTGGCAACGATAGGACTGTTCTACGGCGTTGGCATTTGGAATAATTACTTGACTCCGCTGTTGTATTTGCGTAATCCGGAGCTGCTTCCCTTGCAAGTTATATTAAGAGATATTGTGATGTCGGGACTGAATCTGGATCGGGCGGACGCTTTCACGAATGACAACTTTGTTGTCGGCGAAGCGCTGAAGTATGCCACGATTATGGTCGGCACGATACCGATTCTGTGTGTATACCCGTTCCTGCAGAAGTATTTTGTCAAAGGGGCTTTAATCGGTTCGCTCAAGGGCTAACCGCATCTATATCCATATCATGAGGGGAGGATTGCGCCGGGGCCATGAGAACTGTGATGGATGCCAGGCGCAAACAGATGAAAAACAAAAAAATGGGTTTCACTCTGCTGCTGATCTTGATTTTCGCTTTAGTCGCAGGGGCATGCTCGAGCAATACGAACAATGCCGGTATGAGCAGCCAGCCGGCGGATTCCGGCACGAATCCGACGCCGCAAGTCTCGGAGCAGCCGAAGCCGGACAATTCGGCAACCGAACAAGCCGCTCAATCCGGCCCGCTGTTCGACGAGAAGAAGACGTTCACCTTCATGGTGCGCGCACATAACAATTGGACCTACAGTGCCGATAAGCCTCTCATGCAGATGCTGGAGAAGCGTACGAATGTGAAGATCGATCCACTCGTGCAGCCGCTTGATAATTACGACAATAATGTCAATCTGGCCATCGCTTCCGGCGATTTGCCCGACATTATTTATATGAGCAATGTGTCGACCGCGAACAAATTCGGGTTGGAGGGCGCGCTGACGAACATTTTGGATTACATCGATGTGATGCCGAATTTCAAACAGTGGCTGACGAAGTACCCGGAAATCACGAACTCTTACATTGCTGCAGATGGCGGCATGTACATGTTCCCGAACCAGGGGCTGGGGGAAGGCAATCGTGTCTCGTGGTTCTACCGCGAGGATGTGTTCAAGAAGCATAATCTGTCCGTTCCGAAAACCTACGACGAGCTGTACGATGTGCTTAAGGAATTGAAGAAGCTGTATCCTGACTCTTATCCGCTCACTACACGAGAGGGAAACCTGACATTCCTGAGACTGATGGCGGCTCAATTCGATACCTTTCATTATGCTTATTACGATTATGACAAGAACGAGTGGCGCTATGGCCCGACTGAAGACAATTTCAAGACCATGCTGGAATATTTGAATAAATTTTATAAAGAAGGGCTGATTGCGCCTGACTTCCTGACGATGACCATACCGAAGTGGGAAGAGATGGTCACCACGGATAAAACCTTCATTTCGGTAGATTATCTCGTCATGGATACGTATAACATTCCGATGAGGGAGAAAAATCCGGATTACAATCTGGCGTTTATGGCTCCGCCAGCCGGCGGACCCAATGGCAAACAAGCCAACTTCAACAACGCTGCCGTATGGTCCGGACAGACAGTTTCCAGCACGACAAAACAGGCCGAAGACATTATGAAATACATGGATTTCTTCTATACCGAAGAGGCCAGGGAATTAACGAGCTGGGGCGAGGAAGGCGTTACGTATGAAGTCGTTGACGGGAAGAAGCGGTATATAGCTCCCTATAACGAGAACCAAAGCATTTTGCGTGAGAAATCAGGGATATTTGCCCGTGGAACGACGAATTGGTTTGATTGGGATGCCTATATGAGCCTTGCCGAGGAAGGCACTCGCCTGGCCTATGAAGAGGTGCGCAAATATGACAGCAAGCTGCAGCCCAAGGTCGCGTTCACCGATGAGGAGAATGAAATCGTAAGCACGATTGGACAAGCGGTGAACAAACATAAGGATGAGAATGCGTCGAAATTCATTCTGGGCACACGCAGCCTGGACGAGTGGGATCAATACGTACAGGAAGCCAAGAAACTCGGTTATGAGCAACTGGTTGATGTTCACAAGCAAGCATACAGCCGAGTGACAAAATAATAGCCAACCGCACATAGATGACCGGTTGATCCGAGGGAATAGGGAAGGAAACTGACTGCCTTCGCATCAACCGGTTTTTTCATGCAGCCAAAATGAGAGAGGAGATTTTATTATATGAAGCTAAGAATACGAGTACTGGCCGGGATCTGCATGATGCTGGTGATCGTCTCGCTGCTTTTGCCAGTACCGGCAATAACCGTCTCGGCGAATGCTGTAGTACTGGAAGAGGACGATTTTGAATCTTATGCAGTGGATACATCGCCCGGCAATTGGGGGAATAATGCGACAGGAGATTCCCATGTAGAGGTCAAGGCTGACAGCAGTACTGGAAATCGGTTCCTGCAAATCTATGATGCCAGCAAGAAAGCCACTCAGGGGGTTTATAAGTCATTTGCTCCCGAGACAAATAAACTGGGCCTTGTATTGGATTTGCAAATGCCTGTTGGTGCGACAGCGGGTAAAGAGAATGTGTTGTTATATGTCAATAATGCTTCTAATCGGCCGGCTGTTGCTCTTGCGTTTTCTCCCAATCGAATTGTTTCTTACCGGACAGTGAATGGGGTAACGACCACTCAAGTACTTGCAACAAGCTTGCCGCTGAATGAATGGAGACAGATGAAGCTGGAGATCGATGTGACGAACAAGACATTCGATTTCTATCTGAACGATGTGCTGAAGGCGGCTGCTGTCCCGTTTCGTAATGACGATGTAACGAGTATATCCACGCTGCAATTAACAGGTGCGTATTATTCGGACGAGGCGAACTACATTCGTATTGCCAATATTGACAATGTCGGGCTGTATTCGGGGGGATTGCCGAGTCTTCCTCCGTTGAACGAGAACTTCGAATCTGTAGAACCAGGCAATGTGCCGGCGAATTGGACAGTGACCGCTACCGGAAATTCTGTCGTTGAGGTGCAGGAGTCATCGAATAATCGTTATCTGTTGCTGCGGGATACGAGCGTGCGGTCTACGGAAGGTATTATTGCGCCATTCCCGCGAATGACCGACCAAGCCGTTATCGAGATGGATATCGAGGTTAGCGGAGGAACACAAGGGAAGGACAATATATTGGTCTATGTGCTGGACGAGGCACAGCGTCCGGTGATTTCCTTAATTCTGGCTTCAACGAATATATCTTCGGTCAGGACGACAAGCTCTGGGACGACTGCACCGGCAATCGTTACTGGTTTACCCCAGAATGAGAATCGTCTGCTTACGATTGCCGCCGATTTCACGTCCGGCTCATTCGATTTGTATGTCAATGGCATACTTGAAGCGGATAACATTCCATTCCGATATGAGGATACGACGGGAATTGCGAAGCTGAAAATGACGGGGGCGAATTACAATGATGACACCGCATTCGTCCGACAGGCGAAGATTGACAATGTCCGGGTTTATAGCGGAGTCCCTGATTTCCCGGTTCCTCCTGAAGAGCCTGTAGGCATTCCTCCTGCTAATGGGGAGGAGATCCACTCTTTCGACAGCTATTCCAGTGTGTTCATGTCCTCCCGCTGGTACCGTACAGACGGACAGGACGGTCAACTCGGCACGTTGGATGTACTGAAGCGTTTTATGGCGACAGATAACAAGTGGGCTTATATTAACGACGCCAAGCAGATTTCCAGAATTGCCCGTCTTGGCGTTGGATTCCAAGGTGCGCTGAATATGAACCAAGGAACGGGTGGTCGCGCATTGCAGTTCGACGGCACTCCCGTGTCGGCGCCATGGATGACCTGGGGAACGACTTGGGGAAGTATGAGCGATCCGGCTTATTATCAAATTGTACTGTCTCAGGCGAAGGAATCCATCGATGCAGGCGTTCGTTCCTTCCAATTCGATGATTGGCGGGGTTCAGAGCGGGCTTATGGTTGGGGTGGGGACTTTAATCTGAATGCCCTTGCCGGATTTGCAGACTATCTGGAGCAGCATGTTGATTCATTGCAGCTTGCTGCTTGGGGCATCGATGACATCGGGACATTTAATTATAAGACGTACTTAATGAATGAATTCGGTATGGCGACGAATGAAGATTACATGACAGGGCGGCAGCAGTCGCCGTTAGAACCCTACTTTCTTAGTTACTTGACCGAAACAACACGTCATTTCCATTCCTCCCTGCAACAGGATCTGGAGACCTATGCGGGAGCTGAGATCGAATTTTCGAATAATGTATCCTTCATTCGCAATAGCAGTACAGCTAACAATTATTTGCATGATTTATTCGATTATGGCATGGGTGAGCATCCCGAAGGCAGCTTATCGATCGATAATATTGTGGCTAATGGATCCATAGCAACAGCGTTCGGTAAGCCTCATGTCATCTCGCCGTATCCGCAGCATCCGGATCAAATTCGTCAGGGAATTGCTGCAGCATATGCGCTGGGTCAATATTTTCTGGTTCCGTGGGACATCTGGCTGGAAGGTGATTCGCGTTACTTCGGCACGGTGGAGGATTATGGGGATCTGTATCACTTCATCCGGCAATATTCATTCTTGTTTGACGGCAAGGAGATTCCGGCGACGGTCGGAATTTTGCTCAATTGGTCGGATATGGACACGGCTGCATTCAAGGAGCTGACGATGAACTTGTTCGAAGCAGGCGTGCCGTTTCGGGTGATTGCCGCGAATGAGCAAACGCCTGTGTATCAGCTGAGTGCCGGGCAGTTCACAGGACTGCAGCACCTCATCGCATTCTCGCCAGTAACAAGCTTCAGCACGGAGGACCAGACCGTGATTAACGGCTCGAATGTGCCGCTTGTGCAGGTTTCGAGCTTGGATGCATCGTGGTTGGCGGGAGAAAGTGCCGTACAAGCTGCTGGAGCTGATGATATCTATGCAACGCTTCGAGCTGATGAGACACAGGATGTATCGGTCATTCATGTTCTGAATCGCGGGCCGATTCGTACGCAGGATGGAGCGGTTACCCTTACGATGAAGGGAATAGATCTTGCGGGGAAAATAACGGCTATCTATCGACCGAATGAAGCGCCGTTGCTGCTGTCGCCAGTAAGTGCAGGGGGCGATTCGTATGAAGTAACCCTTCCATCTCTGCAAGAGTGGGGGATCATCTATATTGGCGATGAGCAACCGTTCGCGGAGCTGGGCTTTCAGCTTGGGCTGCCATGGTCAGCCATTCATGTTGGAAATCCCGCCGCAATTGGAAGCGGCACTGAGCTTAATGGGGGGATTCAACTTTCATCCATGGGCATGGGGCTCGATGTGCCGATCATTGGAGATTCGGGATCAGCGGATCAAGTGGCGATGGTGTATAAGCAAGTGGATGCATCGCCCTTGCAAAGCTTTGTATGGCAGGCGAGCATTACGCCTGAATCTCCCGCACAAGACGGGGCGATCAGTGGTCTGATGCTGCGGGAATCTCCGGCATCCAACGCCAAATTCATGGCGGCGGCTATCGAGAAAGGCGCAGGCTTACGGCTCTATTGGCGCGATCAGGATAATGGTTCGGTGGAAAGCCAGCTTTTGGATGCTTCTATGACAGAAGGATTCATACGGCTCGAAAGAAACGGCGAACAGTATACCGTATATGTGTCAGTCGATGGATTGGATTGGGGTCAACCGCTGGCTAATCGGACAGCGGCGATGAAGCCGGAGCTCGCAGCTCTGTTTGTTTCATCGGGTACGGCGGATACGATGTTTTCGGCTGAATTTGCAGAAGCAAATCTGCTTCTTGGCGATGTGCAGCTCGGCGGCAGCCTGCAATCGATTGAGCTCGCGAATTGGCCGGAGTCGTTGAGGGTTGGTCAAACGGCAGAGACAACGGTAACGGCTTCCGTGTACACCGAGCTTGGACAGGTTGTTGATGTAGATGTGACAGGAGAACACCTGCAGTGGACGGTCAATGACGACAACATCGCGAGAATATCGCCAGATGGCGTGTTGTATGGTGTCTCGCCAGGTACGGCTTCCATAACGGTCAGTCTGTCAGTCTATGGACAAACGATGTCTGATACGAGAAGTATTGTCGTAAATCCGAAGCCGACCGTGCTGGTCGACGAGAGCTTCGACGATCTGGATGAACTGGAAATTCCCTCCGGATGGTCGATGAATCGACCATCGACCAACGGTTCTTATGTTAAGGTCGTGTCTTTACCGACCGAATCGGACAAGAGTTTAGCCATCTACGACAATATGCCGGCTGGATTCCCATCTGCAACGGCTGTTTTCGAACCCACTGAAGAAGCCATTCGTGTTTCGTTCGATGTACGGGTGAATCTTGGAGATATACCGGCGAATGGCGGGGGGATTATTGCCTATCTTCAGAACGCAAGCGGCTTGAACGGCGTGTCTCTCCTTGTTGACGCCGCGGGCTTCTGGTACTTGGATGGCACCACCAGAGTAACAGTGGCGCCAGTTATTGAAGACAAGTGGTATGAACTGGAGCTGGTTATCGATCCGGGACTGCGTACGATGGATATGTATCTCGACGGGCAGCAAGTTGTGAGCGAGGGCAACTTCCGTGAAACCGTTACGGAGATCTCGAAGCTTCAGATCGGAGGCAGCACGGGCGGTGTAGATACAACGATACATTGGAACAACGTGCGTGTATCGCTGGCATCCGCAGCAGAACCAGAGGAAGAGCCGGTAGAGGAACCCGAGGAACCGATGCAACTGGTGGATACTTTGAAAGAGCAAACTGTTCAATTTCTGGAGGCGTACAACGGTCCATACTACCGGCAGGTCTCCTTCGTATTGACTTCACTGCTGGACGCATGGGATTCAATTGAGCAACCCTTTGCCAAGTCCATTCCATTGCGATTGTACCGATTATTGGTGGAGGAACAAGTGGGGGTCAGGTTAAGCAGCGAACAGGCTGACCAGCTTCTTCTATTGGCAGGTCAGCTTCAAGAATCGTAGAGAGAGTGTCGAACACATGGAGGAACACGGGAATGGAGAAGGATACTCGTAACATTAAGTGGGGAAGCCAGATCCCCAAATTGTTCTATTGCGATCAACCTTACGTCGTTGTGACGGATGCAGGACACTGGCTGTGTGTGATGACAACCGGCCATGCGGAGGAAGGAAAACGAGGACAACATATTGTGTCTGCGATCAGCTATGATCGTGGACACAATTGGTCGGAGTTGACCGCTATTGAACCGGCGGACGGTCCGGAGGCCTCGTGGGCCATGCCGTATAAAACGTCATATGGCCGGATCTATGTATTCTACACCTATAACGAGAATAATTTACGAGAAATGATTAGTGATGAGGGTTACAGTCGAAATCGCGTGGATACACTCGGGGCATTCATGTACAGGTATTCGGACGATCACGGGTTGACATGGTCCCGAGATCGGCACCGCGTGCCGATACGGGAGATGATGATCGATCGGAACAATCCGTACGGCGGTAAAGTGCAATTCTTCTGGGGTGTAGGCAAGCCCATGCTGCATCGCTCGGCTGTTTTCATGGGTGTAGCCAAGGTAGGGCGATTCGGAGACGGATTTATGGCTTGCTCTGAGGGAGTGTTCTTGCGCAGCGACAATTTAGATACAGAACGCAACCCGTTGCAGCTTCAGTGGCTTACACTGCCGGACGGTGATCATGGAATTGCTGCGCCGCTTGGCCCTATTGCAGATGAACATAATTTAACAGGACTAAGCGACGGCAGCTTGTTCTGTACATTCCGAACGGTGGCAGGACACAGCGGACAGGCGTATAGCCGCGATATGGGACATACGTGGACGGAGCCGACATTCATGGAATATGAGCCGGGCGGACGCCTGTTCAAGCATCCGAGAGCAGCTAATTTCGTCAGAAAGTTGTCGAACGGCAAATATATTTACTGGTTTCATAACCATGGCATGGATCGGATTGATCGACCGTCGACCGCCTACAAAGATCGGAATCCGGCGTGGCTGTCCGGAGGAATTGAACGCGACGGTTATATTTACTGGTCCCAGCCGGAAATCTTGCTCTATGATGACGATCCGGATATCCGAATCAGCTATCCCGATTTCGTGGAAGACGGTGACGGCCTGTATATCACCGAGACGCAGAAGGAGATTGCGAGAGTGCATGAGGTGGATTGGTCTCTTCTTCATGGCATGTGGAATCAACGGGAGCAACGTAAGTTGACGGAGAGCGGATTAGCCGTTCGTTGGTTCGTGGAATCGGGTGAAGCGAATGCGAGGATGCCGCAGCTTCCATCGCTGCAGGAAGGCAACGGCATAACGATTGATTTCTGGGTTCGCGGTCAAGCGCTGATGAATGCTGATGGAGCTTGCTTGTTCGACAGCCGCGACGCCTCCGGGATCGGCATCGCGGTCTGGGCGGGGGAAGACCGAAGGATACACCTCCAGTGCGGCAATGGGAAGGCCGTATCGGCATGGCCGTCTGACGCGCATAGCTGGCAAGCGGACCGTTGGCACCATATCGCGATTATTCTCGAGGGCGGACCGAAGCTGATCCTGTTCGTGATCGATGGCGTTCTGTGCGATGGCGGCGATGAGCGTCAATTCGGCTGGGGGCGCATTCATCCCGGTATCCAGGAGGTAACTGGAGCGCTGCAAGCGCAGCTCAATCCCGCTGCGCTTGGCGAGCTGCGCGTTTATGTGAGGCCGCTGCGGGTGTCGGAATGCGTCGCCAACTATCAAGCAGGGTCCCGCCTGCCTCAAGTATAGCGAAAGGAAGGTGTGCGAGATGACAGCATGCATCATAGCGGGGCGGGTGCTTGTCCCGGACGGCATTATCGAACGCGGCGCCATTCGCGTGGCGGATGGCTTGATTGTCGAGGTTGCTGACCGGGCGGCGTACGAGGGGCGGATCGATCGCGACTTCGGACACCGTCTCATTGCTCCGGGATTCATCGATATTCATAATCACGGCGCGGTCGGACACCATTTCATGACCTCTGACGCCGTCGGCATACGTCAGGTATTGCGCTACCATATGCGGCACGGCACAACCTCGCTGCTCGCGACAACCACGACAGCGGCGGGAGGCGTGATTGCCGACGGTCTGGGCAGACTGGACGAAGTCATGAAGCGACAGCAAGAGCAGACAGGAGAATGGGGCGCAACTGTGCTGGGGGCCCATCTCGAAGGGCCGTACCTCAATCCCGCTCGCTCCGGCGGGCAGAACAGCCATCATCTGAGATTGCCCGATGTTCAGGAATACCGGGGCTGGGCAGCGACCGGACTGGTGCGGATGATTACGCTTGCGCCCGAAATGGAGGGAGCGCGGCAGCTCGTGCGGTACATCGCCGGGAACGGCGGTGTGCTCGTGTCGGCGGGTCATACGGATGCGAGCGGTGAGTTGATGCGCGAGGCGATCGGCTGGGGATTGTCGCATTGCACCCACTTCACCAATGCGATGAGCGGATTCCGCGAATGCGAACCCGGTGTGTTCGAGCCGGGTGCTGTCGGGGCGGGCCTGCTGCATGACCGGTTGACGGTTGAAGTGATCGCGGACGGCACACACGTGCACCCGGATATTCTTCGGTTGATCTATCAGGTGAAGGGCGCCGATCGGGTGTGCTTGATTACGGACGCTGTGCCGTTCTGCGGCTTGCCGGATGGCCTATACAGACGCGGGCCGGACGATGAGCGGCAAATTCAGGTTTGCGGCGGCATCGTGCGTCTTCAGGCGAATCAAGTGCTTGCGGGCAGCGGGCTGACGATGAACCGGGCCGCCAAACAGATGGCGTCGCTCGGCGTGCCGCTGACCGATGTATGGCAGATGGCGTCGGCTACGCCGGCAAGGCTGCTCGGCCTTGAAGCTCGCAAGGGGCGGCTCGTTGCCGGGATGGATGCCGATCTGATTGTGCTCGAGGACAACTTCGAGGTTGATCAGGTCATGATTGCAGGACAACTCATGGACATGACGGAGGAGAAAGCGCGATGAAACGGGTAAGGATCGGCATGATCGGCGCTGGCGGGATTGCCAGAGAGCATATGAAATCGCTGCGTCAGATCGAGGAAGCCGAACTGGCAGGCATATATGACATCAACCAGGGTGCGGCAGATCGGGCGGCGGCAGATTACGGTTTTACTCGTTTTGATAATCCTTATGGATTAATAGATAAGAAGCATATCGATGTGCTGTTCGTATGTACGCCGCCATTCGCCCGGGAAGAATATGAGACCAAGGCCGCAGAGAGAGGGATTCATCTGTTTACGGAGAAGCCGCTCGGCCTTGATTTGTCTGAAGTGGAGCGCAAAGCAGGCATCATTGGCAAGTCCGGCATTATCAGCTCCACAGGCCACAGCAACCGATATTTGCAGGAAGTTCAGCGGGCCAAACGGTTCCTTGCCGACAAGCAGATCGACCTGGTTCATGTCGTTCGTTATCATGGACTGCCGGAGCCGCGATGGTTCTGGAAAATGGAAACCTGCGGCGGCATGATGGTGGATCAGACGATCCATGAAATCGACCTTGTGCGGTATTTGGCCGGTGAGTTCAGCGAGGTGTATGCGGTCTTCGAACTGCGTTCGCTCCACAAACAGTATGAAGGAGCAAATATTTACGATGTGGGTACGGTCGCCTTTCGTCTGGCCAGCGGTGCGGTCGGTTCGGTAACCCAATCCAATCTTCTGGGCGCAGGGAAGTTCCCAAGCGGCAAGAATCGGGATGTCACCCTGATCGGCGCCGACTTTGCAGTCATTATCAACCGCAAGGAAGTTACGATTATCCATAACGGCGAGCAGTATACGACGGACCCGGAGACGACGCGCGGCGAGAATCCCATGACCAGCCAGGACCGTGCTTTCATCCGGGCGGTGAACAACGAGACTGCCGCAGATGTCCTGTGCAGCTATGAGGAAGGTTTCCGCTCGTTGAAGGTCGTTCTGGCGATGAATGAGTCGGCGCAGCTGCGTCAAGCCGTGCAATTATAGAGGAGGCAGGTAATCGGCATGTTAAGAATTGGTTTGATTGGCGCCGGAGTAATGGGGATTACGCATAGCGATGCCTATCATCAGGTGGCGGGCGCCCGGATTACGGCGGTTTGCAGCAGAACCCGGGAGAAGGCGCAGCCGATCATGGACGGGTGGGGCGCGGCTTATTATGCGTCGGTCGATGAGATGTTGAACGCTGCGGACATCGACGCGGTTGACATCTGTTTGCCCACGGATTTGCATAGGGAAGCAGTCGTGAAGAGCGCTGCCAAGGGGAAGCATGTCCTCTGCGAGAAGCCGATTGCGGCAACCGAAGCGGATGCCGAGGCCATGATTCGGGCATGCAGGCAAGCGGGCGTCACCTTCATGGTGGGTCATGTGAATCGCTTCAACCCCGAATGGGGGATGGCCAGAAGTCAACTGCTCGCAGGGCGGCTGGGCACGCCTGGCACAGTTCGAACGGCCCGCAACGGCAGTATGCCGGGTTGGTCGACGTGGTTTCATGATTACGGCGAAACCGGCACGTTGCTGGATATGGCGATCCATGATTTTGATTACTTGAGATGGTGCTTCGGTCCCGTTCGCAGAGTATTCAGCCGAAGCGCGGGAAGCGGAGCAGCTTCGCATTCGTTGACGATGCTGCGGTTTGCAAGCGGGGTGATCGGTCATGTAGAGGCAAGCTGGGCTTATCCGGCGGGGACTCCGCTCATGGTCACGCTCGAGATTGCAGGGTCCGGGGGCGTGCTCTCCCTGGATCGTAATCAATCGCATCCCCTGGTCGTGTTCGGGGGCAATACGGAGTCGCCGCCGATCGCAAATATTCCGCTTAAGAAAAATCAATTCGTACGGCAACTGGAGCACTTCGTTCATTGCGCGAACTGCGGCGCGACGCCGCTCACCTCCGGGGAAGAAGCGCTGGCGGCCCTGCGCATCAGCCTTGCGGCCATTGAATCGGTGCGGTCCGGCAAAGCGATTGTGCTCGAGGAGGAAGCGGGATGAGCAAATTGCGAATCGGCATTCTCAGCTTCGCTCACTTGCATGCCTACAAGTATGCCGAGGCGCTGCTGAAGCGGGACGACATTGAACTCGTCGGCTTATTCGATGAGGAAGACCAGCGCGGGAATGAGGCGGCTGCCCAATATGGCATCGCCCGAATGACGCAGGCTGAGGCGCTGATCGAACAGGCGGATGGCATAGTGATTTGTTCGGAGAGCCGACTGCATTATTCATATGCGGCGGCCGCAGCGGAGGCCGGCGTTCATATTCTGCTCGAGAAGCCGTTGACAACGGACGGGGCGGACGGCCGAAGGCTTATCGAGACATGCAAGAACAAGCACGTTCTGCTGCAAACGGCATTCCCCGTTCGCTTGAACACGTCAATCGAACGCGCCAGGCAGCAAGTCGAAGCCGGCGTCATCGGAGACATTATTGCCGTCTCGGCAACCAACCGGAGCAAGATGCCCGGCGGCTGGTTCGTGGATGAGGCGCGTTCCGGCGGCGGCTCCGTGCTCGATCATACCGTTCATGTGACGGATGTGCTGCGGTGGATGCTCCGCAGCGAGGTCGCCACGGTGTACGCGGAAGCGGGTACGATGTTGCATGATATCCCCGTGGAGGATTGCGGGCTCTTGTCGATGACTTTCGAGAACGGCGTCGTCGCGACACTGGACACGAGTTGGTCGCGTCCGCGCTCTTTTCCAGTATGGTCCGACGTTACATTGAAGCTGATTGGGACGGCCGGCGCGCTGCATGTCGATATTTATAATCAATCCGGCAATTTGTGGACGAACGACGGTTCGTTGACGCATGAGCGCATCTATTGGGGCGATGTTGCGAACGAAGCGTTAGTTGGGGAGTTCATCGCCAGCATTCAGCAGCAGAGAACCCCTTGTATTACCGGCGAAGATGGACTTCGGGCGGCAGAGGTGGCTTGGGCGGCTTACGATTCGATACGCCTCGGTCAACCGGTCGCTGTAATCCATTATTAAATTTCCACAATCGAGGGAGGGGAGTTCCGGTTGAAGGTTGGACTTAGCACGTACAGTCTGGCGAAGGCGATCCGCAGCGGCGAGATGACGCTTGCGGACGCCGTTGAGTGGATTGCGAACAGCGGCGGGGAGCATGTTGAGCTTGCTCCGCCGGATAACCAATTGATCGAGCAGCCCGAACTGGTAGAGAAGCTTGTCCGAACAGCGGGAGAGATCGGAATCCCGTTCTCCAGTTATTGCATCCCGGCCAGCTTCATTGACAAGGACGAACAAGCTTGGCAAGCAGAGGTGGACCGGATGAAGCGGCATGTGGACGTTGCCCGCAGGCTCGGCGTACGCACATTTCGCCACGATTTGGGGAACCGGCCGACCGCACAAACAGGAGTGGAGCAGTTCGAGCGTGACATGCCGGCGATGGTCAAGGCCGCGCAAGTCATTGCGGATTACGCGGCGCCGATGGGCATTATCTCCAGCCTGGAGAACCATGGCCTCCATGTGCAGGCGAGCGACCGCGTCCGGCGCATCGTGCATGCTGTCAACCGCGCCAACTATCGGCTGACGCTGGATGCCGGCAACTTCATCGTAGTAGGCGAGCATCCGCTTGCTGGCGTCCGGCGTACGGCCGATTTGATCTGCATGCTTCATCTGAAGGACTTTCTCCTGCTGCCGCCCGGCGCGAATCCGGGACAAGGCTGGAAAGAAGGCGCCGATGGCGGGTACAGGCGCACAACGATCGTGGGACAAGGGCATCTGCCGATTAAACTGCTGCTGGATTGCGTATATCAATCCGGCTACGACGGCTATGTATCGATTGAATTCGACGGTCTGGAGGAGTGTAAGCAGGCTTCCAGAATATCGATGGACAACGTGAAGCGAATGTGCCGGGAACTGCAGACGCGCAGTCAGCTGTGAACGCCATACTGAAGATGGGGAGCGTGTGACGGGTGAAATGGATGATTCGCGTTGATATGGAAGGCGTGACCGGTGTCGTCGATATGAAGCAGGTTGTGCCCGGCGCCGACGAATATGCATTCGGCCAAGCGATGATGATGCACGATCTGCTTGCCGTGATCGAAGGACTGCTGCAATCGGAGCAAGACGAGGTATGGTTGTACGACATCCACTTCGCCGGCAGAAATGTGGATTTAAGACGGCTCGATCGGCGTGTGCGGGCCATCTGCGGTAAACCGCACTACGCGCCGGATAACGAGGCATATCTCGGAGAAGGCTTTGACGGCATGATCTTGTTGGGGTTGCATGCCAAGTACGGGCAGACGGACGCCTTGCTGCATCATAATTACGAACATGATATCCGTCAGATTGTGGTGCGCGGGCGCGAAGGAAGCCTGGATGTCGGCGAGATCGGACTTGAAGCGTTGATGGCGGGGGAGGCAGAGGTCCCGCTTGTCATGGTGACAGGCGATTCCGCGGGTTGCGCCGAAGCGTTGGAGCTGCTGCCTGACACGATTGCGGTGTCGGTCAAGCAATCGCTGGGAGAGACGGCCGCGGTTTGTTATCCGCCGGCCGTTACCGCGCGACTGTTGAAGGAGAGCGCGGGCCGCTGCGCCGAAGTTGCGCCGAAGCTGGCGCCGTTCAAATTAACCGGGCCGATCGAGCTGGAGTTGGCATTCACCGCAGGAGCGCTGCTGTCCAAGCTCCAGGAGCGGCTTCGCACCGATGCGCGCTGGATCGGTGCCGACCGGCTGGTATTGTTCGGCGATACGGTGATCGAGGCCTGGCATCAGTATTTGCGAGCCAAGAGTTGAGAGGGGAAGATTCCATGAATCCGATATGGAGCGGAGAAATGCGGCTGGGCATTAACCATCATCTCCTGTTTCCGCGGTCTTTTGATTCCGCCGAAGCGCATAGCGCTACGCTTCCGCAAGTGCTGGCAATGGAGCCGTTCGAGGCAGTCGACTTGTTTTTGCTGTATGAAGGAGACGCGGCGGAGCGGGTAGTGGAACAGGTGCAAGCCAGCGGCAAGGAAGTGATCTACAACTGTCCGTTAATGATTGGCGACGGGCTGAATCCGCACAGCTTCGATGCCGGTGTGAGGAGCCGGACGATTGAGCGATTGTATACGCACTTGAATCGGGCGAAGCGGCTGGGCGCGAGGAAGATCGTCATCGCCAGCGGGGTTGATCCGGAACCGTCCGCACGAGAGGCGCAAGCGGCTTTATTCGTCGATTATATCGTGCAGGCGTGCGCCTATGCGGGACCTGAGGTCGAACTGCTGCTGGAGCCGTTCGACCGGGGAATCGGCAAGCATCTGCTCATCGGCCCGAGCATGGAGGCGCGAGCGGTTGTCGAGCAGGTTCATGCGTTGGGCGCGCTGAATTTTGGCATTCTGCTCGATATGGGTCATGTGCCGATTATGAATGAAACCTTCGAGCATGCTGCTGGCGTGCTGGGTCCCTATATTCGGCATGTCCATCTGGGCAATTGCGTCATGAGGGATTCCACCAATCCGTTGTACGGCGATATGCATCCGCCGTGGGGTTACCCGGGAGGGGAGAACGACGGGGCGGAGGCGGCGAGGTTCTTGAGAGCATTAAGATCCTGCGGCTATCTGGCGCCGGGCAAGCGGCCGACTGTGACGCTGGAAATGCGGCCTTATCCGGGCATGAGCGAGGCGGAGAGCGTCGCCGTGTTCTTGGAGAAGTTGGGGCAGGCCTGCTGCGGATGAACATCAATCCGGCAGTATGAGAAGCATGGAACTGCAACCTGGAACTGCAGCATGGGATGGCCGTCCAATTCGTTATTCTTGGAAGGCTGACAGGAGCTTGCAGAAGCTTGCGGAAGCTTGCAGATATACTTAAGGTTGAAGTCAATCGGATGATCAGGAGGATTCAGATGCCGCTCATTGATATGCCGCTGGACAGGCTACTTGCGTACACAGGCCGAAATCCGCGGCCGCAAGATTTTGACGATTATTGGAATCGGGCATTGGCCGAGATGCGTGCGACAGACCCGCAAGTAGAACTGGTGCCAAGCTCGTTCCAGACGCCGAATGCCATTTGTTATGACTTGTATTTCACCGGCGTGCGCGGAGCGCGCATTCATGCAAAGTATGTTAAACCGAGGCATGCGGCCGAACCGCATCCGGCTATCCTGCAATTCCATGGTTACACAGGGAGTTCGGGAGATTGGTCGGATAAGCTGGTCTATGCTTCACTGGGTTACTCCATTGCGGCAATGGATTGCCGCGGCCAAGGCGGATCGTCAGAAGACAGCGGCGGCGTCAAGGGGAACACGTTAAGAGGACATATTGTACGCGGGTTGGACGATGCTCCGGAAAAGCTGTTATTCCGCGACATCTTTCTGGATACCGCGCAATTGGCGGGCATTGTGATGAGCCTGGATGAAGTCGCTGCCGATCGTGTGGGCGCCATTGGCAATTCGCAAGGGGGCGCGCTTGCATTGGTATGCGCCGCTCTTGAACCGCGAATTAAACGGCTGGCGCCGGTGTATTCCTTTTTAAGCGATTACAGACGGGTGTGGGAGATGGACTTGGCGAAGAATGCCTATGAAGAGCTCCGTACCTATTTTCGGCAATATGATCCGCAGCATGCGAGAGAGGAAGAGATCTTCCTCAAGCTGGGCTATGTGGACATTCAACACCTCATGGATCGGATCCGGGGAGAGGTGCTTATGGGGGTGGCCTTAATGGATACTGTGTGTCCGCCCTCTACCCAATTTGCCGCATACAATAAAATTACTTCACCCAAGTCCTATGAGATCTATCCGGATTTCGGGCATGAGTGGCTGCCGGGTATGTCAGATACGATTGTGCGATTCATGATGGGTTTGTAAACGGGCTTCCGCCCGGAACGCGCAGGGCAATCGCTTACGAATCCCGCGGCGGACTTCACAGCGGTTTGCAAACAAATGGATTTGTCCAGTTATTGCGTATGATTTGGCGGGGTGTGGGGCGGTTTAATGGATTTATCCAGTTAAATTCAGTCGAGCAGGGGCAAACGAGGCTGCCGGTGCCGAAATAGATGGACTTAACCAGTTAATTGGTTTTTTACGACTCAGATCGCGGCCATTTAACTGGACTTTTCCACTTGTTTCGCTCGCCACCATACCCACCATCCCCCACACGACCATACTTTCGTAAGCGATTGCCCTGGCCAGAACGCGAAAAAGAATAGACTTATGTTTTGCTTTTTGGTATGATGTTGGTTATCGGATTGCCTACAAAAGATAGAACAAACGTTCGTGCGATAATGGACACCAATACAGGCGGGCAAGGACCTTCTTCGGGGGATCCCTGGCCGCTTTTTTAACGGGAGGTTGCGTGTGGACATGGAGAATAACGCGGATAAGCCGGCAGAGAAGAAGAAACTGTCGTTGAACGTCGTCAGCAGCAAGCCGCATCGGGGGTTCGGCGCGGGCACGATCGATTTGAGCCAGGTGGCCTGCGTCATCATCGACCAAGGCGAGGCTTACATTGACGTTGGGGCGATGCATGCGAAGAGCAAGATTGAGCGGGGCATCAGATTTTCGCCGAACAAGGATGACGTGCCGAACGGCCGATCGGCATGGATTGCATGGGTGGCAGTTGATCGCGGAGAGCAAGGAAGTTACTATGCGGGCGTAACGACTTGCGAGATGTTGATCGACGAAGAAGCACGGCGGGGATGGAAGGTGCTGGCCGACCATGTCAACCGGCTGGATGCGGCGCTCAAGCGCAAGATCATGCTCGACAACTTGGGACCGACGGAGAAGGCGGCTTTGAAGAAGCTGCTGATCGCACACAACGCCGAATGGTGGGAACACTCGTCGGATGCGTTGAAGGAAATGTTGAATGCGGAATAATGGTAACGACGGAACCCCGGCAAATCGCCGGGGTTTTGCTATGGCCGGGGAAGTGCTGCGGCAGGAGCAGCGGTGGATGAATCAGATGGCATGACACTGCTCTGCTCGGAGTAGGAGGAAACGTCGGACAAGGTGCCGCTGCGCCGACCTGCTCGGCGGAGTTTACAAGCATAGCGGCAGCCGTAACGGACACAGAAGACGTTATTTGTCTCCAAACCAGCGTGAGAGCAGGCTTTTTCCCGGATTAAGCGCTGCTGTGTCCGTTAGCGGTCGTAATGATGCATGTGGGGCCAAATAAGCGCCGGTGCGCTCCCGGATGCTGCGATATTCTGACAAACGGTTCCGCTAGCCGCTCGTTGGCGTCTTGTTCGGCTGGGGGACGACGAGGCGAAAGCCGGCGTAGATGACGTCCGGCGACAGGCCCGGCCGATGACTGTTGGCGCGCAGCAGTTGGTCCAGCGTGATTCCGAATCGGGCGGCGATGCGGTACAGGGTGTCGCCGGGCTCGATCTCGTAGACGATTGCGGGAATGTACAGCAGTTGCGCGACTTTCAGATCGTTCGGGTTCGGGATGCTGTTCAGCTCGGCGAGCCGGGCGACATCGACAGAGTACATCCGGGCAATCTGGCTCAGCGTGTCGCCGGGAGCCACCTGATACAGCAGTGCGCTCTCCTGCGACATGCCCGGCACCCTGGCAATGAGCTTCCAGCCGGGATAGATGAGATTGGGATCGGTAATCGGCGGATGCAGCGCATTGGCCAGCACCAGCGCCGGTACGTTCGTGCCGATCTGATTCGCGATCGTATACAACGTATCGCCGGAGCGGACGGTGTACATGACGTGGGTTCCCGGGGCGATGGACATACAAAATCAACTCCTGCCTACTGGGGATACACCCATCGTATGCGCTGCTGATTGGGGGTGTGCCCTCGTACGGCGGGTCTACGGTCAGGCCGCTTAATATGGAGGCTTTAAAGAAGCTTCTCTGCGATCGCATTGGACGTTTTGTGCTTGTTGATTTGGGAGACCGCGTAGTTGCGTTTATAAAATTCAGAATACAGAATATCGATCAAGAACAACTGGGCGATGGAAGCGGATGTGGAACCGCCCTGAAAAGGACCTTCTTTGGAGCCGCTCAGGAGCACGACATCGCTGCTCGCTGCGATAGGCGAATTGCGAAAATGGGTCAGGCTGATGATTTTGCTGCCGTTTCCCTTGGCCAATTGCAGGATCTCCAGCGTATCCTTCGTCGAGCCGGAATACGAAATCATGACGGCGACGTCATCCTTGGACATTAAAGCGGCAACCATCGATTGCAGGTGGTTGTCGTGAAGGCAATGCACATTGGAGCAAATGCGCAAAAAGCAATTCTGGGCGGTCATGGCGACCATGGCGGAACTGCCGACTCCGAAGAAGTAGATGTTCCTGGCTTGTACAAGATACGAGACGGCTTTGTCCACGGCATCGTGATTCAGCAGCTCGTAGGTTTCGTTAATGGCGGCCATATTTACGGTATATTGCTTCTGACAAACGGCTTGCACGGATTCGGCGTGCGAGTTGTCATTCGGATCGCGCACGAATGCGTTGTCGGCTTCATTATCGAGCGATAAACTTTGCGCAAGCTTCATCCGAAAATCCTGATAGCCTCTCAACTCGAGCGTTTTGCAAAATCGGAACACCGTCGTATCTCCAACGTTGCACATATTTGCCAGATCGGTGATGGAGGTATAGAGAATATCTTTCGGATGAGCGGTCACGTAATCCGCGACTTTTTTTTCCCCTTTGGTCAACTTGTGATAGTTCTGATTGATGACATAGAGAATGTTATCGCTATGCTTCATGATCGAACCTCTCATTCAAAGAATTGAAGGGCATTGGCATAGGCGCCGAGCATGCCTGCTTGATTGCCCAATTCGGCCGCGACGATGCTGACTTGGCGGTAGTTGGGCATGAGCGCCTTGTCCAGCTTTGCTCGCAGTGTATCCGGAATATGGCGTTGATTCATGATTCCTCCCCCTAGAATAACACAAGTTGGGTTGAAGACATGTATAATATTTACCAGGCCATAGCCGATTTCTTCGATCCACTCGTCCACGACCGCTGTCATCTCTTGTTCGTTCGCGTGGAAAGCATGGAATATTTCCCGTCCGCTCAGCTGTTTGCCGGTACGTTCCTGCACGCGCCCAATAAGCGCACGGGTGGAAGCGTAGGCTTCGTAACAACCGCAATTGCCGCACGTGCACATCCGTCCGCCTGCATGCGTGAGCATATGGCCGAATTCCCCCGCGGAATAATATCCGCCATGGTAAATCTGTCCGTTCAGCATGATGGCTCCGCCTATGCCGGTACCATAGGTCATGCACAGAAAATCGGAGAATCCTCTTCCGGCGCCATAGCGGGCTTCTCCGATCGCTGCGCAATTGACGTCATTCTCCACGCTGACAGGTACGCCGAACCGGGTTTCGATCAACTCGCGAATCGGCGTGCCGGTAAACCCGGGGATGCTGTCCGTCGCATAAATCACCCGGCCTGCGCGGCTATCGATTTGACCCGTCACGCTAAGGCCGATGGCGGCAAAATCCCGGTAGCCGTCGATGACCTCGCACAATTTGTCCATCAGGGCATGGGCGCCGCGCCGCGCTTCGGTCGGACATTCATCTTGATGAATGAAGACCGCTTCGCGGTTCAGCAGTCCGGACTTGATCGCCGTACCGCCCACATCGATCGTCAGAATGTTCCGCTCCTTCATTTGACTCCTCCTACCGTCAGCCCTTTCACCAGAAACTTCTGGACAAACAAATAGATGACGACCGCGGGTATGATGGACAGCAGCGTCCCTGTCATGACCATCTCCCAGGGGGTTTGGTTGTCGATCATCCGCGAAATCCCGACCGTAAGCGGCGTTTTGTCGGCCGATCGGGTCAGCACCAGCGGATACAGGTATTGGCCCCATCCGGTGAAGAAAGACAAGGCAAAGGCGGTGGCCATCCCGGGGGCGGCCAACGGAACGACGATACGCACCAGAATGCCCAAGCGGGAGCAGCCATCGATCGAGGCGGCCTCCTCCAGCGCGACGGGAAGACCGTCGAAGAAGCTGCGCAGCAGCAGAATGGGGAACGCCATCGAGGTTGCGGTAACCGCGATCACGACGCCCAGGTAACTGTCGTAGAGCCCCATACTTTTCAGCAGCATGAATACCGGGACAACGATGACGACCTGCGGAAGCAGCTGCGTGATGAAGATAAAGCCGGTGTAGAACATCTTCCCCCGGAACCGGAACCGCGACAGCCCGTAGGCGGCGAAGGCCGCAAAAACGACGCTGACCAGAGAAGTCCCGACCGCATACAGCAGCGTGGCTTTGAAGTAGCTTCCGTAGGGGATTCTCGTGAAGATATCGATATAGTTGTGCCACTCGAAATCGACCGGGAACAGGAACGTCTTGCCCAGGTTTTCATATCTGGTCAGAGATGCGACGAATGCGGTGTAAAGAGGAATCAAAGTGAAAATCAGCCACAGGAAAATCAGAACATACCGGATCGTGAGAACACCGTTTTTTCTGCGCCGCGATTTCGTTTTCAAGACGCCTCACTTCCTTCTTTCTTCAAGCTGTACAGGCTTAGAATACCTACCGTTATCAGGGTAACGAGCGCAATTGCCGAGGCGATGCCCAGGTTCGATTCGACAAATGCTTTCGTATAGATTTCCAATGCTATAATTTGCGTCGCTCTTGCGGGTCCGCCATTGGTCATAATATAGACGGTATCGAATATTTGCAGGGTCCATGCTGCGATAATCAGGGTGGATACGGTCAATACCGGCTTTAAATACGGAATGGTAATGAATCTGAACTTCTGGAAGCCATTCGCGCCGTCGAGGTCGGCAGCTTCTTCGATATCCTCGGGAATCGTTTGCAGCGCTGCCAGCAGCGAGATGATCATGAACGGAGCGCCCTGCCATATGCGCACGACAATAACGGTGATCAGCGCGGTGTTCTCCGACAGAAACCCGATAGGCTTGTCGAGGATGCCCAGCCCCACGAGCAATTGATTCAGCATGCCGAACTGCGGGTGAAGAACCCAGCTCCACATGGAAGCGGCGAATGCGTGAGGAACGATCCAGGGAATGATCGTCAGCGCACGGAAGAACGCTCGTCCCCGGATGGGCTTGTTCAGGAGCAGCGACACGGCCATGCCGCACGCCACAATGCCGATTACGCCGCCGAACAGCCAGATCAGCGTGACGAGAACTGTCTTGAGGAAGGCCGGAGTGCCCAGAAACTTATAGTTCTCGAAGTTGTTCCAACCCGTATATCCCTGTATGATGTTCGAGTCCCCGAAAGAGAAAATCACGAGATTCAATAGAGGCCAGGCCAGCACAAGCAGAAACAGGGCCACAGTCGGCAAGATGAATAAATAAGGCTCCAGCCTTTGGGTAAATTTCAGGTTCATGTCGTTCACCGCCCATCTCATCTGGGGATGGACAAGGTTTCCCGTTCGCGATACGCCCGGGAAACCTTGCTGGATCCATCTCGATAAGGATTATTTCAAAATGTCCGCATGCTTCTTGTTGATGTTGGCGAGCGTTTCTTCCGGCGTCTGCTTGTTCAGCATTAACCGCTGCAGCTCGTCGCCGGTCACGGTCCAAAGCGCATTCGTTTTCGGAGAGACGCCTTCCGCGACGCTGTCGTTGACGGACCGAGAGATCGTCTTCCAGTACTCCGATGTATAGGAAGCCGCTTCCGAGATCAGGATCGGCACGGAACCGTAAGTCGTGTGCTTGATCTGATTGTCCGTCTCCATCAGGAAGCGGAGAAATTTCCATGCCGCGTCGGGATGCTTGGAGTTGGTCGGGATGAACCATCCTCCCATATTGACAGCCGACATGTTTTTGCCGCTTGGTCCTGCGGGGATTTGGGCGACCGCGATCGTGCCCGCCTCCAACTGATCCTTGATCTGGTTCTGCATATTGATGACATCGAACACCATGCCGACTTTGCCGTCTCTTAGCAAGGTGCGGGTGTCGAACCGACCATACTCGGCGATGTTGTCCTGCGCGTATGCGGTCAGATCCTGAATGAGCTTCAGGGATGCGGTTGCGCGCTCTTGCACGGCCGGATCGGCATACGAATATTCCTGTGCCGACGGGTCCCACGTACGGCCTCCGATCGCGGAAGCGACGAAGGATTCGAAGACGAAGGAAGTTTCTCCGCCGGCCGGCTTGCTGTACATGCCCAATCCCGGTATGCCCGTCTTTTCCTTAATGGCTTTGGCCGCAGCCAGCAGTTCGTCCCATGTCTTCGGAGGAGCAGCCGGATCCAGGCCGGCTTCCTTGAATATTTCCGTGTTGTACCACAGCAGCAGCGTTGAAGCGCCCGACGGAATGACGTATTGCTTGCCGTCGTATTGCCCGGCGGCGAGAAGCGAAGGGAAGATGTCCTTGCTCAACTCGTCGTCCAGGTAAGGTGCGAGATCCAGAATCAATCCCTTGTCCGCCATATCGAAGATCGTGCCCGGCAAATGGTACATGACATCCGGCAATGTTTGCGACGATGCCATGACGCCGAGGCTTTTCTCGGCGTCGCCCCAGCCGAGGTCCTGCAGTTCAACTTTGATATCCGGGTTTTTGGCTTCGAAATCGGCGATGATCGGCTCGAAAATTTGCCGGATCAATTCCGGCGTCCCTGTCCTCATAAATGTAATCTTGGCGATTTCGGACGGCGGGTTGCCGGACGAGGCGGCGCCGGGCGATTCGGAAGACGATTCGTTGGATTTCGAACAAGCGGCCAGGACGGATAGGGTCAATAAGGCCGTCAACAGCAAGAGCCCGATTTTTCTCATGTTCGGATGTTCCCCTTCCAGGTAGTGTTTGGCCCGACAAGCCGATTTACAATACGCCCATCTGCTCGAATGTCGTTCTCACTTCCGCTTTCTCTTCGTTCGTTAATGGAAGCGATGGCACACGGCTGTGACCCCCGCAAGAGCCGACGAGATCCGCGGCATATTTCAACAACGAGATCACTTTGGATTCTCCGCCGATTCCGGAATATTTCACGGCCAGGTCCATGTAAGGCACGAGCGTGTCTCTGATTTCCTTGGCTTTCGCATAATCGCCGGCCGATCTGGCGTTCCAGATGGCAACGGACTGCTGCGGCACCAGGTTGGCCATGCTGGAGATGAAGCCGGCTGTGCCCGCCATGGCGGCATAAGGCTCGAGGAATTCGCCGTGCCCGTTCACGACGGCGACTTTGTCGCCGATTTCCTGAACGACGCGCGTCATCTTGAAGAACGACGGCGTGCACTCCTTCATCCCGACAACATTCGGCAGTTCCTTCAATCGCTTCAGCACGCTGACGGGTGTATCGATATTCATGACTTCGAAATTGTTGTAGAGCAGAATGCCGATGCCGATGCTGTCGGAGAGCATTTTGTAAAATTCGTAAATGCTGTTCTCGTCTTTGGCAGGATAGTAGTAAGGAGCGAGCGCCATGACGCCGGCTGCGCCTCTGCTTTCGGCGTATTGGGCAAGCTCGATCGCTTCGTAGATGTTCGTGCTGTTGCAGCCTGCGATAATCGGCAGTTCATCGCCTACCGTAGCGAGCACCATATCGAGAATTTGCTTTCTCTCCTGTGTCGTCATCGCGCCGCACTCTCCGGTGCTGCCTGTAACGACCAGGACGGAGTTGGATTTATTCATGCCGTTGTCGATCAGGAAACGAAGATTTTTCTCATACCCTTTGGCGTCGAATGCGCCGTCTTCTTTGAACGGGGTGATGCTGATTCCGGTAATGCCGTGCAACTGCTTTCTCAATTCCTGGGGTTTCATGTCTGTTCCTCCCTTGGGTGAAATAAAGAAAATTTTTTTTAAAACATCCATACAGCAAACGGATTCATACCGGCTTTCAAACACTATGATCCGCATTGCTGCGTGGATACGAGCCTATAATAGCATCGGCTACAAGCAAATAGCAATACAATTTAGAAAAATATTTTTATTTATTGAAAAAAATTTTCTCTTATTGTATAGTTCGTGTAGTGCTCGATTTACGCATCCAAGCGAACTGGCAGGTGACCTGAAATGAACAACAAACAAGTATTGGAAAGTATTCGCGGCGGACTCATCGTATCATGTCAAGCATTCCCCGATGATCCGTTAAACAATCCCTATATTATGGCGAAAATGGCTGTAGCCGCGCACAAAGGAGGGGCTGCCGGCATTCGCGCGAATACCCCGGAACATATTATCGAGATGAAGAAAGAAGTGAGCTTGCCGATCATCGGCATCCATAAGGCGGTATATCCGGACAGTCCTGTCTATATTACGCCGACCATGAAGGAGGTTGACCGTCTGGTCGCGGCCAAAGCCGAGATCATCGCGATGGACGCCACCCGCGGCATACGGCCCGGCGGCATTGCGTTGGAGCGGTTTTTCGACAGCGTCAGGAGCAAATACCCGGATCAGCTGTTCATGGCCGACGTCTCCAATCTGGCGGAAGGTATCGCGGCGCAAGCGCTCGGTTTCGACATTGTCGGGACGACATTGGCCGGCTATACGCCTTATACGGAAGACCGGCCGCTTCCGGACTTGGATTTGATCGCCCGATTGGTCGATGAGCTTCATATCCCGATTATTGCGGAGGGCGGCATATGGGAGCCGAGCCAGGCGAAGCAGTCCATAGAGAACGGCGCATGGGCCGCCGTCGTGGGAACCGCGATTACAAGGCCGTTGAATATTACGCAGCGCTTCGTTGCGGCCCTGAAAGGAGACGTCGCCCGTGCATAAGGGGCCTTCGGTGCTTAAAGTAGGTTGCGGCAAATTCATCAGAGGCGGAGGTTCGGTGCAGGACCTGGCGGATGAAATTGTCCGTCTCGGAGGAAAAGCGCTCGTGATCGGCGGACCTTCCTCGGTCGATGCCGTTCTCGCTCAGACGGAGAGCCGGATTAGGCGGGCAGGCGTGTTAGCGCACATTTGCAAACATACGGGCGAGTGCTCGAGGAGTTGGGCGGACAAATACGCGCAGACTGCAAGAGAGCAACGAAGCACGGTAATCGTAGCTGTCGGGGGCGGGAAATGCATCGATCTTGCCAAATGCGTGTCGGTCTTCGCGAACTTGCCGATCATTACAGTGCCGACCTCTATCGCCACTTGCGCGGCAAGCTCCGCGGTATGCATCATGTATACGGACGATGGCAGGCCCGACGGCGCCGTGGCCATGGACAAGGAAGTCGACGTCGTTATCGCCGATACCGATCTCATTGCGACAGCGCCCAAGCGGCTGCTGGCAGCCGGCATATTCGATTCGCTCGCGAAGCTGCCTGAAGTGGTTCACAACAAGCTCATTCGCACTTATCGGGATTGTAGTCTGGAACAGTATATTTCCACCGTGAACGCCAAGGCCATCTATGAATTTCTTCTGGCGGAGGGCAGAAACAGTTACGCGCTGGGAATCCGGTCCGAGCGTTTCGAGGATACGATTCTGACCAATCTTCTGCATACGTCGGTTGTAAGCGGGTTTTCCGCCGGCTCGCATCAGTTGGCGATGGCGCACGGGTTGTACGATTTTATGCGCAAGCACTTCACGAAAACGTCGGCATCCTTTCTGCATGGGGAAATCGTGGCCGTGGGCATTCTGATGCAGCTGACATTCAATCGCGCCGATCCTGCCCATATCGCTGAATTCGGAAGCTTGATGAAGGATATGGAAGTGCCGATTACGCTTGGCGAAATCGGATTCGACGGCGCCGGGAAGAGCAAGAACGCGCTCGTCGATTATCTCGTTGCGGGCACGAATATCGATATTGGCAAAGACAAGGAACTGCTGATGAAATCCATCGCGGCCGTTAGTTGACCACTGCGATGCGTCAGGAAACGGAAGACTGTCCCAAGCAGGCCTAATCTGCTCCGGGACAGTCTTTTTCAAAAGATAAGACTTATAAGTTTCACCCCTTATTGTTGTAATCGGTTGCTGAAGTCACTATTGCAGCCCCGTCATACAATACTGTCGGACGCAGTGCCAGGCTTGCCTTGACTCCGCCTAAGGTCCAGGTTCAAGAACGTTCCGGAGACTATGTTCGAAGTGCGTGCCCGGTATTAAAATCACATCAAGACGAACAGAGTGGAGTGGAGAGGAAATATGAAGTTTTTCACGAATTTTTCATTGCGAAATCCGGTGGCGATCGCGCTTCTGGTCATCCTGGTGGCGGTTGGAGGCGTATATGCGTCTTCCAAGTTCCAGCAGGAACAGCAGCCGGAGATTGCCTTCCCGGGCATTATGGTGCAGGCGGTATTCCCGGGAGCGGCGCCGAGCGAAGTCATGAACCAGGTTACGCTGCCGCTGGAGAAGGTATTGCGGAACGTGGAGGGCGTCAAGAACGTCACTTCGCAATCCGCAAACAGTGTGTCTGTCTTGCAACTGGAGTTCAGCTACAATGACGACATAAAGAAGAAGCAGGAAGTCGTCAAGCAGGCGATCGGCGACGTACGGTTGCCGGAAGGCGTGGATAAGCCCAACGTCATGTACTTCTCGACGACGAATCAACCGATCATGTACACGACGATTGCAGCCAGGCAAGGGATGACGCAGGAGCAGTTGTCCGCATATGTGAAAAATTCGCTTGTGCCGGACCTGGACGCGATCGAAGGCGTGAGTGAAGTGCAAACGATCGGGTTGAAGGACGACGGCGTATACATCCGGTTGGATGCGGACAAGATGTCGCAATACGGCATTACATACGACATGGTCATGGGAGCTCTGCAGGCGAACAACCTGAGCGTGCCGCTCGGCGAAGCGACGCTCGGACAGAGCAATCTGCCGGTATTCGTGCAAGGCGATCTTCGTTCGATCGAACAGTTGAAGCAATGGAGCCTGACGCCGGACGGAAGCCTGAAGCTGACCGATATCGCAGCGATCGGGCAGGGCAAGGATCTGAGCGTCATCAACTTGACGAACGGCCAGCCGAGCGTCACCCTGAATATCGTAAAGGCCGGAACGGCCAATACGGTGGAAGTGTCGGATCAGGTGCGGAAGGTATATGAAGCCGCCGAGCAGGACGGCGGGGTGCAGTCGCTGATCCTGTACGATCGGGCGACGGACGTCAAGAGCTCTGTCGAATCGCTGCTGCAGGAAGGCGGCTTGGGAGCGCTGTTCGCATCCCTACTGATTCTGTTCTTTCTGCGGAATTTCCGGGCGACGTTGATCGCGATCGTCTCGATTCCGCTCTCGATTCTGATTGCGCTGATCTGTCTGAAAACTTTCACCGACGTGACGCTGAACATCATGACGCTGGGCGGCTTGGCCGTGGCGACAGGGCGCGTCGTCGACGACAGTATCGTCGTCATCGAGAATATCGTGAGGAGAATGCGAGGAGAGAAGATCAGTCGCGAGCTGATTCAGTCCGCCACTGCGGAAGTCGGCCGCGCCATCACCTCGTCCACGATTACGACGGTTGCCGTGTTTGCGCCTCTCGGTTTGTTGCAGGGTATGGTCGGCGGCTACTTCAAGCCGTTTGCGCTTACGGTCGGATTCGCGCTCGTCTCATCGCTGCTGGTGGCGCTGACGGTCGTGCCGCTCATGTCCTGGGTGCTCATGAGGAATCATGTGCCGAAGGAAGCCAAGGAGTCAAGCTTCGCTCGCGGCTACAAGCGCGTGTTGAATTGGTCGCTCGGCCATAAAGCCGTCGTGCTGCTGCTCGCATTTGCCTTATTCATCGGAAGTCTCGTTCCGTTGTTCCTCGGCAAGGTCAGCGTAACGCTGCTGCCGGAGGGCGACTATAAATACATGTTCGCGACGCTGAATGCTCCCAAGGGCACAAGCCTGGAGGCGCTTGGCGTCGAGGCGGACAAGATCGATACGGTCATTCGCGAGCATCCGTCCGTTGAGAATGTCAGCATTACGATCGGCGGCGGAATGACAGGCGGCGCAAGCAATACGACCGAGTGGTTCATCGGGCTGGCGAATGGCACAGACCTGGATACGTTCATCGACGAGGTCGGCAAGCAGGTGCAGGTGCCGGAAGGCAGCGAGTTCAGTCTGATCAAGGATGACATGACAGGTGGCGGCGCCATCTCCATTACCGTCATGGGTTCGAATACGCAGGAAATCCGGACGGCGACAGAGTCGATTACGGATACGATAAGCAAGCTGGAGGGCACGGACAATGTCAGCAATAACCTGCAGGACGGCACGATGGGAGTGGCGATCGAAGTACGGCAGAACGATGCGATGAAATATGGGCTGTCGGCCGCGCAAGCGGCGATGATGCTGCGGCCGTTCCTTACGGAGACGAACATGGGCCGGATCGGCGACGGGGCAGGCGCGAGCGATCTGTACTTGGCGCTGGACGGGGATTCGATCGCGTCGACCGACGACATGGCGAATCTGAAGCTCAAGTCGCCGATGGGCCAGGATCTTCGGGTGAAAGACATTGCAGACGTGAAAGAAGTGCAGTTGCCGAGCACGCTGCAGTATAAGAATGGTTCGGAGTTCGCGACCGTAACAGGCAAGATCGTGGGCGAGGACGCCAGCAAGGTGAACCGCGAGATCGAGGCAGCACTGAAAGACTTGAAGCTGCCGGCCGGTGTGAAGTACGAATTCGGCGGCAGCAATGCCGATGTCCAGCAGATGATGAACGATATGTTGATGGCTATGGCTGTAGCGATCGGAATGGTCTATATCGTGATGGTCGTCGCGTTCCGCGAAGGGCGGGCGCCGCTGGCCGTGTTGTTCTCCTTGCCGCTCGCGCTGATCGGCGGACTGACCGGGACGGTACTCTCCGGCGTGCCGATGTCGGTGTCCAATATGATCGGTTTCCTGATGCTGATCGGGATCGTCGTCACGAACGCGATCGTGCTGCTGGAGCGGGTGCACCAGAAGATCGAGCAAGGCTTGTCGATCCGCGATGCGCTGCTGGAAGCCGGAGGCACGCGCCTGCGCCCGATCCTCATGACGGCGATCGCCACGATCTTCGCGCTGATCCCGCTAGCTATCGGGATGGGCGGAGGCACGATTATTTCCAGCGGACTCGCGGTGGTCGTCATCGGCGGACTGACCAGTTCCACTTTGCTGACTCTGGTCGTCGTGCCGGTCATGTATGAGCTTCTCTACTACCGCCGCGCACGCAAGCAGCGATTGGCCACGAAAGTCGTGCCTGCGGGGGCTGCGGTATAAGAAGAGATGTTAAGTTGATAGATTGCGGGAAGGGGTCGATCCTTGGCGGTCGGCCCTTTTTTGACGATTCAGAAAGTATAAAATGAGCTCTCCTTTTCTGAATCGTCTTCGATAAAAACGACATTCTTTGTCCCGAAGGGGACGACGAAGTCGTTTTTACTTGGCTCACTCATCGTGAGTTCAGGCAGCGAGAATTCAAGAGCTTGAGAAGTAATGCGAAGATTATTATTGAAGGTTTGCTGAAATAGTACAGTTAAAGTATGGGATTCCTTTGATTTACATTGAGAAACGGCGGCTATTGAAGTATATTTGGCTATATACCTGTAACAGGTCAGAGGAGATACATATGGGGACATTTCTAGGGTATATGAGCTTCTCTATGATTGAAGGTCTCGCAGTATATGCGCTGACTCTTTCTATATTCAGGTTTCCATTCATGAAATTCATTTGGCCGATTGTTCTTATGATAACGGTAACGAATCTTCAAAGCTTTTTCATCCGCGACGAGCTGCAATTAACGGCAATTTCCCCCATCATCAATGTAATTATTACAATTTTGTTTTTGGCCATATTCATGCGGATTCCGATTGTATGGTCAATGGTAATGACGGTGACTGGTTATATTTCTTTTGCATTAATTCAAACTTTGATAGTATTACTCTCCGATGGTTATTTATCTTTGAGTCAGATACAAGACTATTCGTGGAAAGGGTACCAACTGCAATTGATAACAGGTGTTGTAGGTATGGCGATTGGATGGTTACTTTACAAGTTTGGGTTTGGTTTTTCTTACGAATTTGAAAAGCTACGTTTTAAATGGGAACGGGTTTTAATTATTGTGTTTTTGATTGGCTTTCTGATCGGTCTGGTCATCGTGATGTATTTTAAGGTTATTTTCACCAATTTCTTGATTTTTGCAATTGCATTATTCATCTTTCTTTCTTATTCATTACGAAAGGACCAATCGGAATGATAAATACGCTTGCCGGGAAACTCGCAATGGGAATAAAAAAAATCGTTCCTGAATCCCCCCAAAGCGTCGAGGTACTCAGGTATGCGATTTCGTTTATTCTAAATGCGTTTTTCATTATAGGGGCCTCGCTATTAATTTCTCTCTTTACTGGAAAGGTGATAGAGGTTACTATTATATTAATTGGCTATGCATTGTTAAGACAAGTATCCGGCGGTGTTCACCTGAAGTCTGGAACGTTGTGTATTGTTATTTCGACTGCCGGTGCCACGGCGTTATCTTTCGTAAGCTTTGATCGGAATACATTGATTCTGGTTACAGTCGTTTCGCTGTTGCTAGCGTTGGTGTATGCACCATCCCGTATAGACAAGCAGACCCGAATACCAGCCAAGTATTATCCGGTATTGAAGCTGTTGTCCCTATTAATTATTTCAAGTAGTTTTGTTATACATTCCGCTGCTCTCGCTTCAGCATTTCTTCTGCAAACCTTAACCTTGGTAAGAAGGAAGGAGGTGCAAAGCAAATGAAGAAAAAGTTGTTTACAGCGTTGGCTTCAATGCTTGGCGGATTGGCTGTTATGATCGTAAGTACGGGAAGTTGGCTTTATGTTCATCAAGACGAAACGCCGGCAGAATTACTGAAGTAATAATCGGAGATGGTGAATCATGCATTTGTCTGTGACATTGGATATCGAAGGGAAGAGCGGCATTTCGAATCTTCCTGTTGGCGACGTCCTGTTTCTACAATGCGATTTCGTCTCTAAATGGATCACCGTACATACACTTGACGAACAGTATTTTATCCCAGGAACGTTGGTCTATTGGACAGAGGCGCTGCAGCAGGGCGGTTATCAGTTCGAGAAAGTGGATCGGAATATTGTCGTCCATATCCCGAAGATTTGCAAAATGGATCGCTACTTTGCAAGAGCGTATTTCGAAATCGAAACGACCAGCCGATCGAAGAGCGTTACGCTATCCCAGAAGTACTTCAAGCTCCTTGCTCAGCAATTAAAAGAAGTGCCGGGTTTCGTGTACGTCTGATTATACAAGGAAAGCCTTCGAAGCATTTTGATCGGAGGCTTTTTTTGACTGATCAGAAAGTATAAGTTTCACCTATACTCGACTGATATTGTGCGAATAACGGAACCGTCCTTTTTAAAGGACGGCGGAGACGTTTTTCTTAACTGATCAGAAAGTATAACATTGAGGGACAGAGCAGCAACCTTTCTTAGCTAGTAGAACGATCCTGAAGTAACGTTACTCAAGCTCTGCACCCGGGTTTTGCCGGGTTAGAGACAACGTGTGCAGTGACAGAGGTGCTGTAACCGGGTTTTAGAGACTGTTGATTAATAGATAACAGAATGCATTCCGCACAAAGCATCGCTCTTTGGCCTAGCCATCCGTCGTAACGGAACACAACGCCCTTTCGTCTAACCATCCGTCGTAACGGAACACAGAGACGTTATCCGGTGAAGAGGGTTTCGCTCCAGATTGCAACGGAACACAGAGACGTTATTCCGCGGTTTCACAGTGATTTCTGCAACGTTTGTCGCTAATAAAGGCCCACCGTTCCGTTAGCTTTTCCAAAACACCTTTTTTCGCCGATTAAGGCTTCTGAGTTCCGTTGCGCTGCCTGCACAGGTTTTTTTGCCCGCTCCACAGTTAATCGACAGTCTCTCATACTGCTCAATCTCCGATGATCTTAATGTACTTTTCCAGTTAAATGATCATGCCGTTGTCAATGATGAAACGTTTCTATTGACTAAAGGGCGGCAGAGCTGTTTTTCTTAACGATTCAGAAAGTATAACTCTTGAGGGACAGAGCAGCCCCCTTTTTTAACGGGCAGCGGCGATCGGTAAGCAAGTAGGCGATGAGATCATCTATCTTGGCGAATGGTGGCGGTCGGTCGAGGGAGATTGGCGCTGTCGTCGCCAAATTGGCGAATGCGGCGGTCTGTCGAGGGAAATTGGTGCTGTCGTCGCCAAATTGGCGCTGTCGTCGTCAAATTGGCGGATGCGGCGGTCTGTCGAGGGAAATTGGCGCTGTCGTCGTCAAATTGGCGGGTGCGGCGGTCTGTCGAGGGAAATTGGCGGATGCGGCGGTCGATCGAGGGAAATTGGTGCTGTCGTCGCCAAATTGGCGGATGCGGCGGTCTGTCGAGGGAAATTGGCGCTGTCGTCGTCAAAAGTGCGTGCAGCGGCGGTCGGCGGGTCAAAAAGGACCGTCAGGGCGAACTTCCCTGACGTTTTTTCTTAATCGCTTATAACGACATTCTCTGCCCTGAAGGGGAAGATGAAGTAAGAAGGGTACGGACAACGGCTGCTGATGCATTTTGGCGTGGTCGATTGGCAGACGGAAGTAAGTGAGGGTGGACGAGCGTATCGCTGGTACGCATACAGGCGGATATTGCCCGTTCTCATTCGACATTGCCGACTTCCTGAGCGAAGGGGATATCGGTAAATATATGGCTGAACAGGACGATGGTCCGAAAGTCGATTCGATCAACCTGCCGAAGGGCGGATACATGGTGCGGAAGCGATTCACGACCGATGACAGCAGATTCGAAATGCTGTTCAGGCCACGACCAGATTACGCAGACGTATATGCTGTTCGCGGACAACAAAAGCCGCCAGGTATTCAGCAAATTCAGCGGAATAGTGGTTCTGGACGACGGGCGTGCGATCGAAGTGAAAGATAGGATCGCCTTCACCAAACACGCGGTTAATCAGTAGTGACCTCATGTTCCGACTGTCGTTGCCGCTCCTAAAATAAGTTCGTGTTCTTTATTTCCGGGTAAGACTGTAGTAAATAATTCCTTATATCAGTGGTAAACTCTTCTGCAGTTCCCAACCAAGATTTAGCTACATCTTCATCTACGCTATAACCAGGCCAATAAGAACATTGTTCTCTGGCATCTTTAGCTTTTTCCAATATCTTAGAATACCTTTGGTCCACTACGCCGTCTTTACAAAACCTGTAGTTAAATTGAGATATAATTTGGCTATGCTTTGAACTAACAAAACCCTGAGTAACTAACATTGCTCTCACCGAATTCAGCATAGCGTAATAAGAACACTCCACGGAGGCCTTATATCTACCGGCATTTAAGGTCACGCGTAAATCTTCTAGCTTGTCATCAGACATTTGGATTAATGCGACAATTTCTTTTTCGAATCTCTCCAAAATATGCCCTCCCTCTTTATGATAGAGGTGACTATTCTAGTGGGTTTTTGCAACTCGTCTTTAGTAATACACAAAATATCTACGGGAATGTCATACGTCATATACAATTCAAATTTTACATCAAAACTCTGGTGCTTGTATTTCGTGTAAATATCTTCTTGAGTACAGTCTAATATCAAACAGATATCTATATCGGATTCATCATTATTTTCCTCTCTAGCGTAAGAACCAAACAAAGCAGCGTCCACAAAAATAGAACCTAAGTCATCTTCAGTAAATATAGCCAACTCGTTTAAAACAAACAAAGCAAAGTCCTTAGATTTAACATCTCCGGTATATTCAACTTTCCTTGAAACAGCAATTTCACGTGCGGCAGTAATAAGTGATTCTACAATCTCAGTCTTTTCTCTCATACAAGACAACACCTTCTTTCTTTAACACAATCGTCAGTCAACTTCACTTTATATTAAACATAGCATAATAAGAGCACTCAACGGAAACTTTATATCATCCATTAGCTATTGCCCCAACCAAGCTGAGAGCTCAGCGGCTCCGAGGCTTCATTTCAGGAACCGGCGGAGCACGCGCAGGCCGTTCTTCAAATTTGGATAGCGAAACGGCAGATCGAACCGCGTCGTCTGGCGGAGGACGCTCTTGCGGTGCGAGAACAGCTCGAAGCTGCTGCGCCCGTGGTAAGCGCCCATGCCGCTCGGGCCTACTCCGCCGAATGGCAGGTAAGGCGACGTAAAATGGTACACCGTATCGTTCACGCAGCCGCCACCGAAGGAGGTATGGGCCAGCACTTGCCGCTGTACTTCCTCGCTCTCGGTGAAGACGTACAGCGCCAGCGGCTTCGGGCGGTCGTTGACGGCGGTGACGACATCGTCCAAGTCCGTGTAGGTCAGAATGGGCAAAATCGGGCCGAAAATCTCGTCCCGCATGACAGCGGCGCCCGGCGTCACGTCCGTGAGCACGGTCGGCTCGATCATCAGCGCGTCCCGGTCGAAGTCCCCGCCGACGGCGGTGCGTCCGTCCTCCAGCAAACGCACGAGCCGCTCGAAATGCTTCTCGCTGACGATGCGCGTATAGCTGCCGGACGTCAGCGGGCTGGCGCCGTACAACTGCCCGATCGCCTCCTTCAGGCGGAGCAAGAACGCCTCTTTCACCGCTTGATGCACATAGACATAATCCGGCGCTACACACGTCTGTCCCGCGTTCATGAACTTGCCCCAGGCGATCCGCTTCGCCGCCAGGTCCAGGCGGGCATCCTCATGCACGATGCACGGGCTCTTGCCCCCGAGCTCCAGCGTTACGGGGGTCAGGCGCCGGGCTGCCGCCTCCATCACGACTTTCCCCACGGAAGTTCCTCCGGTGAAGAAGATGTAGTCGACGTCCGTGTCGAGCAGCGCTTGACTTGCGTCCGCGCCGCCCTGCACGACCGCGATATATTCCTCCGGGAAAGTCTCGCGGATCATCGCGGCGATAGCTTCGGACGTATGCGGCGTCAGCTCCGACGGCTTTATGACCGCGCAGTTGCCTGCTGCAATGGCGCCGACGAGCGGCGCGATCGCCAGTTGGAACGGGAAATTCCAGGGCGCAACGATCAAGACGACGCCGTAAGGCTCGGAGTGGATCGCGCTGCGGGAGCCGATATGCGTGAGCGGCGTCCGGACCTTACGCGGCTTGGCCCAACTGCGCAGACGCTTGCGGACGAAGCTGATCTCCTTCAGCACGATGCCGACCTCGCTGGCGAACGCCTCGAATTCAGATTTGTTCAGATCTGCCCCAAGCGCCTCCGTAATGCTGCGTTCGTGCCTGCGGATCGCATCGCCGAGCATGCGCAGCGCCTCGAGGCGGAAGCCGACAGCCTTCGTCCGATGCGTGCGGAAATAGTCTTTCATCCTCTGTACCCGTACCCCGTAGTCGCTCATGCGCGCCGCTCCTCATTTTCGCTATCCGGCTTATAATCGATCAGAAATTGACGAAACTGAACGGCAGCCGGAGATAAATATTTCCCTTTCCTCCAGACAAGCCCGATCGTCCGTTCACAGGAATAGTCCGCGATCGGCAATAACGCCAGGTGATCTCTGTTCATACCCGAAATGCGCGGCAGCATGGCGATGCCCAAATTCGCGGATACGAATCCGAGCACGCTGACAAGCTCATCGCCCTCGAAGGCGATGTTCGGGCTCGCTTCGATGGAAGCGAAGGCTTGATCGAAAATCGCGCGGCTGCCGTACCCTTGCTTCAACACGATGAATTTCTCCTGAACCAGGTCGGCGAGCTTCACGTCTTTCCGCGAAGCAAGCGGGTGATCCTGATGCGCTACGATAAACATCTCTTCCGTCCATAGCGGCTGCCATTCGATCTCCGGCATGGCGGCAATGACGGAGGTCAGGCAAAAGTCGGTTTCTCCACGCTTCAACTGATCGAGCATGGCGGCGGTAGAATTTTGAGAGAAATGAAAATGAACATGCGGATAGAGATCCAGATAGCTTCTGACCATCCGCGGAATGAAATCGATGCCGAGCGATTTGAGAAATGCCAATGAAATTTCGCCGTATCGGGGATCCTGTCTGCTTAACAAATCCTGCTTGGCTTTTTTCATTTCCTGCAAAATCACTGTCGCATGCTCGTAAAACTGAAGCCCGCAGGAATTGAGCACGACCGAACGGCCTTGCCGATCGAACAAGGGTACCCCGAGCTCATCCTCCAGTCGGGCGATGGAGCGGCTGAGCGCAGGCTGCGAGATGGACAACCGTTCCGCCGCCCGTGTGAAATGCTGCAATTGCGCAACCACATGAAAATACTCCAACTGCTGCCACTCCATACGGCACGTAGCCTCCATTTGGCGCATGATGTTTAATTCATTACATTATAGCATCAATTATATAGTTATAATGCATTATCAATAATAATTGAGATGTGCTTAAATGAGGTATAACCAAGCAAGACAGATGACAAGTACCGGGGTGGGGGAGCGGTTATGTTCGTTCAGATCCTGCTGACGATGTTCGCGGTCGGCTTGCTTTTAGGCTTCGTAGGCGCGGGCGGATCGGGCTTCATCATCTCGCTGCTTACTGTGGCATTCGGGTATTCGATTCATACCGTGCTCGGAACCGCGCTGCTTGCCATGATGCTGTCCTCGCTATCCGGAGCCGTGAGCCATTACAGGGAGGGCAACATCAATCTGAAAGCCGGCATCGTCATCGGCTGTTTCGGAGGGGTAGGCGCGTGGATCGGCCCTTACGTCTCTGTCGGCATCCCGGATACTCTGCTGGCGTGGCTGACGGCGACGATGTTGATCGTATCCGGGCTTGCGCTATGGCTTCGGATGCATGTCGCCGCGCGCAAAAAATCCCGACAGACAGAGGCAGAACCGACCGAAGCGGCACGCGCCCATTTCTGGGCGGCATCCGTCGTCATCGGGCTGATAACAGGCTTGTTATCCGGCATCTTCGGCATCGGATCGACTCCGTTCATCCAGATCGGCTTGATGACCCTGCTGGGCATGTCCGTGAGGCAGGCGGCGGGCACGACGATGATGATCATCATTCCCATCGCGCTGAGCGGAGGGATGTCTTTCTATCGATTGGGACACCTGGATTTGCCTTTGCTTGCTCTGGTAGGCGCAAGCATGATGGCGGGCTCCTACATCGGGGCGAAGTTTACGAAGCGAGTTGCCGTTCGGTACTTGCAAGCAGCCGTCGTCATGGTGCCGATCATAGGCGGCATCATCATATTGGCATAGGAGTGGATGAACGATGCTGACACAGTGGAAGATGCGGACGGATCGGTCTTATCGGATTTGCGCGTTCGGCTCCAGCAATACGGAGTTGTCTCTGGCCAACAATGGGAGACACAACTGGGTGGACTGGCTGTACATCCAGGTCAGACAAGAGATCGGCTCTCATGTGACGATTACGAATATGGGGATTGGCGGAGAGACGACGGTGAATTTGCTTGACCGGATCGAACGCGATGTTGAGCCGCTGCAGCCTTCCATGGTCATCGTGACGATTGGCGGCAACGACGCGAACACGGGAATGCCGACTTCCCAATACGCGGATCGAGTGAAAGAAATTTGCACGATTATCCGCGGATATCAAGCGGTACCGGTGCTTCAAACGTACTATTGTCCGGTGTATCATCAAGGCGATCCCGGGTTTGAGGCCAGATTCGAAGCGAACATGCAGGCGAAGCGGGACTTGTCGAAGGAAATGGACATTGCTTTGATCGATCAGTACGCTTTTTTTGAACCGTTCTATCGGGCGCATCCGCGGGAATACGAGCTTCTCATGCGCGATATGCTGCATCTGAACCACCTTGGGAATCTGGTCATGGCACAGCGGGCAGCGAGCGGCCTGGGCTTGCCGGAAATTCCCGTTCCCGCAGATCTTCAGGCGGAGTACGTTCCGCTGTATGACAAAATGTGTGCGACGGCAAGCCGGTAAAGCAGTCGCTTCATGGAGTTGGGGAGTTCGCTGCGGCTGCCCGCTGCCTTGACTGCATTCGGGAGAAATGTGGTAGTCTTGGAGTAAGGCGAACAATCGGGAGCGTGCGGCGGAAAATGAAAACGATCGGCGTGTTGGGCGGCATGAGCTGGTCATCGACCATCGAGTATTATCGCATCATCAACGAAGAGACGGCGCGGCGGCTGGGCGGGCTGCATTCGGCGCCGTTATTGTTGCACAGCATGGACTTCGACGAGATCGCCGCGATGCAGCGCGGGGACGAATGGGCGGCGGCTGGCGGCAAGCTGGCAGACGCGGCAATGGGGCTTGAGCGCGCCGGGGCGGAGGTGCTCCTGATCGGCGCCAATACGATGCATAAGGTGGCCGGGCAGGTGAAGGCCGCAATCGGCATTCCGCTTATCCATGTCGCAGATGTTACCGCTCAGGCCGTGCGGGCTGCGGGTCTGAGCAATGTGGCGCTGCTGGGCACGCAGTACGTGATGGAGCAGGATTTTCTGAAAGACAAGCTCGCCGAAGGCAGCTTGCGAATCATGATTCCGGACGATGAGGATCGTGCGGAGGTGCATCGGATCATCTTCGCCGAGCTGTGCCAGGGCAAGTTCCTGCCCGAGTCGCGCGCCCGCATGGGCCGCATTATGGCGCGCCTGGCCGAACGCGGAGCGGAAGGCATCATCCTCGGCTGCACGGAAATTTCGCTGCTGGTTACGCAAGACGACGCTTCGGTTCCGCTGTTCGACACGACGCGCATCCACGCGATCGGCGCTGTCAATGTAGCGTTGGCGGAATAGGAGGGAAGTCTTATCGGCACGAGGAGCTTGCTGTATATCGAGGACGATCCGGCGATCGGAAATTGGGTCAAGGAGGAGCTGGAGCAGCGCGGCTATGCGGTGACGTGGCTCCGATCGGGCGAAGGGGCGGAACGCGAAATGCAGGGGTGCGATCTCGCGATTCTCGACATCATGCTGCCCGGTCTGGACGGATTTACGATCGGACAGCGTCTGAAGAAGGCCGCGCCGACCGCGCCGATCCTGCTGCTGTCCGCCCGGACGGCCGTCGACGACAAGCTGCAGGGGCTGCAATTTGCCGACGATTACGTCACCAAGCCGTTCCATATCGACGAGCTGGCGGCCCGCATCGAAGTGCTGCTTCGCCGCAGCGGCGCGGCGATGCCGGATCAGATCAAGCTGGGCCGACATCTCAGCGTGGACTTGGCGGGCAATACAGTCCGGGACGAGCGCACGGGAGAAGACGTGGTCCTGACCGGCAAGCAGCACCAGATTCTGATGTATTTCCTGCGCAACCCGAACCGGATTTTGACGAAGGAACAAATTTACGAGACAGTCTGGGGAGAGCCTTACCTCGAAGGGGACAAGACGCTGATGGTCCATATCCGCCACCTGCGCGAGAAGCTCGAGCGGGACCCCGGAGCGCCGGAGATCCTCGAGACGGTCCGGGGCATCGGCTACAGGATCAGGCCATGAAGCGGGCCGGCTCGTTCTTCCGTCGGTATTTGCTCGTCCATTTCCTGTTCGCCGTACTGCTCCCGATCCTGCTGCTCTTCCTGTCGGCTGGCGCATTCTCGCCCGGCGATCAGACGGCTGCGGCTGCGGACGGGCTGATTCAATTCCGCAATTATATTACGCTCATCGGCATCATCCTGGCGGTCTTCATCGCGGTGTCCTGGCTGTTCTTCTACCGGATTCGCAAGCGGCTGCTGCGGCTGCAGGAGGCGATGGCTGCACCGTCTGCAGGCCAAGGTCTGCCGCAGCCCGTCGATATGGACGGCCGTCCCGCCCATCCGGACGAGATCGGCCAGTTGGAGGCTTCATTCAACCGGATGATTCGCCAACTGGCGGACAGCCGCCAGCGCGAGGAAGAGGAGGAGACGCTCAGACGGCGATTGATCGCGAACCTGTCGCACGATCTGAGGACGCCGCTGACAGCCATGCGCGGACATGCATCCCGGCTGCGAAAGGAACAGTTGAGCCCGGACGGGGCGGCATCGCTGGACGCGGTCGATCGGACGATTACGCATGTCGGGGAATTGATCGACGATCTTCTCGCGTATACGCTGCTGACAGCCGGCAAGTATCCCTACCGTCCGGAGCAGACGGATATGGTCCGGCTTGTGCGCGCCTCGCTGGCGACGTGGTATCCGGTGTTCGAGGAAGCGGGCTTCCGCATCGAACCCGGCCTGCCGGAATCGGCGACGTTCCGGTGGAAAGTGGACCCGCAATGGATGCAGCGCGTGCTGGACAATCTGTTCCAGAACATTGTCCGCCATGCCAGGGAAGGCCGTTATATCGGCGTCGCGATGGATGCGGGGCGGGAGACGCTCACGATCGAAGACCGCGGTCCGGGCATGGACGGGCAGTCGGATGAGCGCGGCGCGGGCATCGGTCTGTCGATCGCGACGTATATGCTGCGGGAGATGGGGCTGCAAGCCGTCTTCACTTCCGGCGAGAGCGGAACGACCGTACGAATCGGAACCGGAATCGGCAAAAATTAAACGAATCTTAAACAAGAGGCTCCCCGAACGTTAACCTGGCCAGGCTATGATGAAAGCCATACCAGGGGGAAAGGAGCCTCTTTCGCATGCACGCAGACGACATTCTCAGAACGAAACAATTGACGAAACAGTACGGCACTCATACGGCGCTCGACCGGGTGAATCTGTCGGTTCGCCGGGGCAGCATCTACGGCTTCATCGGGCAGAATGGCGCGGGGAAATCCACGCTGATGCGAATCGCCGCAGGGCTCGGCTTTGCAACTTCCGGTTCGGTCGAATTATTCGGCGAGACGAACGCCGATCGGGTGAATGCGGCTCGTTCGCGCCTGGGCATCACGATCGAGAGTCCCGCGTTGTACCCCTACTTGACTGCGGAGGAGAACCTCGAAGTGCAGAGGCGCCAGCTCGGCCTCGCAGACAAGTCGGCCGTCCGCGACGCACTGGGGACGGTCGGCCTGCTGGCGGCGGCCAAGAAGCCGGCGCAGTCGTTCTCGCTGGGCATGAAGCAGCGGCTGGACCTGGCGATTGCGCTCTTGGGCCGGCCGGAGCTGCTCATCCTCGACGAGCCGACGAACGGGCTGGACCCGGTTAGCGTAGTCGAGCTGAGGGAGCTGCTGCAGAAGCTGAACCGCGAGCGCGGCATGACGATCCTCATTTCCAGCCACATTCTCAGCGAGCTTCACCTGCTTGCCACGCACTACGGCATTATCCATCGGGGGAAGCTGCTGGAGCAATTGACGGCGGAGGAGCTCGGCGCGAAGTGCCGCCATTATTTGCACATCAAGGTGAATGACCCGCTGCATGCCGCCGAAGTGATCGGACGGGAGTTGATGACGACCGATTTCGAAATGATGCCGGACGGCGCCATCCGCCTGTTCCATGCCGTGGAGCATCCAAGCCGGGTGTCCGGCCTGCTGGCCGCCGCGGGTCTGGCGATCGAGCAATTCATGCCGGTCGGCGAGCCGCTGGAGAGTTATTACGTCCGCAGGATCGGAGGCGAGGCGCATGCGCAGCTTGCTGTCGGCTGAAGGGTACAAGCTGCGCAAGAGCGGCGCGTTTGTGCTGCTGTGCGAGTTTCTGGCGGTATCGGTCGTACTGTACGCTATGCTTGCTTACTGGACGAATCCCAAGGTCGGCGGCGGGTACCGAATTTCGATGACCGCCATCGAGCTGTACGCCAATGCCGTCGCCATCAACCAATTGCTGCTGAAGCTGTTCGTCGGCGTGTTGGCCGGCTTCTTTCTCTCGTCCGAGTATGCAACCGGCGTACTGAAGCGCGCCGTATCGCTCGGACAGCACCGGGAGCGGGTGTTCACGGCAAAGCTCGGCGTCTATGCGCTCGGCATCGTCGCGGCAGCGCTGCTCATCCCGGCTCTGGCCGCGGGGATCGGCAGTCTGATGACGGGCATTGGGCTGTTGAACGGGTTCGGCGAGAAGGAAGGCGTCTCCATGCTGGCTTACGTCCTGCGGACAATCGGATTCACGGCGCTGTTCGGCGCGGCGTATGCCGCCATCTCCGCCTGGATCGCTGTCGTGCTGGCCGACAACGGCAAGACGATCGGCGTCACGATCGTGTTCTTCCTCTTCGTCGACCAGATTCTTATGGCGCTCAGCGGCTACGTGCCGCTCTTGAAGGCGCTGTACGATTATTCGCTGTTCAAGCTGTTCGCGGATTCGGCGGCTTTCCGGATGAGCGGCTGGACTGCCGCATTGTGCATCGCCGTGCCGATCGCGACGATCGCCGTGTTCGCGCTGCTGGGCGTGCACGCGTTTCGCCGCAAGGAAATTCAGTAGAAAGGTGAGTGTGGCGATGAAAAAGCGGCTCTATTTGCTCCTCGGCGTCATTTTGGTCGCGATTGCCCTGTTGATGTCCGTTATCTCGAATCCGTTCGAATAGCGTTCGCTAAGAGACGGCTATGGCGGCCTGGCTGCGATCGGCTTGATCTGCCTGGCATCGGGCGTGGTTAAACGGTCTCGAACACTGAGAACCGCCAGGCGACAAGCCTTGGCGGTTCTCAAAGTTCTGGGCGCTATTGAACTTCTTCTTGCGCATTGCGGTCGAGTGTATGAAGCCGAAATCCCGGCATATGTTCTACTGTACAAAGTACAGTTGGTCGATGGAGTGATTCATTGATTCTCGGGGGCTAACTGCAGAAAGTGCATTTAATCTTCGAACAATTCGTCGCTCCTGCTCGCTTTTCGCTCAATGTACTGCACTTTTTGCATTCGTTTGTAATTTATTTTGTGTTCCGTCTAAATGAACTGCACGAAATGCACTTCATGCTATTGTTGGCTGACGATCGTTCCGCCCGTCATATCCGCCGCTCGGCCGTCCAGTCGTCTCAGCGCTCCGTCGTCTTGCTTAAATCCGCAGCCAGTTTGTCAAGCTGCAGGAAGCTGGTCTTGACCTCGTCGATCCGTGCGTCTTGCGTCGTCATGCTGGCGGCCATCTCCTCGACCGCTGCCATGTTCCGCTCCGTCGTCTCCGCGAGGGTGCTCATCTCGTCGGCAATCCTCGTATATTGATCCTGCACGTCTCCTGCAGCCGACTGCAAGTGAGCCGACTGCTCCCTCACGCTCGACGCGTCGCCGAATAGTGCGCGCAGCGTTTCCGCGACGCGTTCCGCGGCCGCATGGCTTACGATGATGTCCTGCTGCCCCTGGATGACCTGGTCCGCCGCTTGGTCCGTTTTCGCACGGATGCCTTCAAGGATCGTCACGATCTGCTCGGTCGATTGCTGCGAATTTTCGGCCAGCTTGCGAACTTCGTGCGACACGACGGCGAATCCTCTGCCGTGCTCGCCGGCGCGCGCGGCTTCGATTGCGGCGTTCAGCGCCAGCAGGTTCGTCTGTGCCGAAATGTCGCTGATCGTGGCGGCAATGTCGCCGATATGCTTGTTCTGTTCGTTCAATTCCTTCATCAGCGCGGCGGAGCGCTCGATCGTCGCTTGCACGCGGTTCATCAAGCTCGCCAGAGCCTCCGCCTCGTCGCTGCCAGTCTGCGTCAGCGCCATGGTGTTCTCGGACAGCGCCCTCATCTCTGTGGAGCGTTCGACCAGTGCGGATACGGCTTGTTCAATGACGCGGATAGATTCGTCGATGCCGTTGATGCTGCCGGTCTGCGTTTCGATGCTGGCCGTTACTTCCGTAAAGGCGGCAGTCACTTCGCGGGAGATCGTGCTGGTCGAAGTAACATTTTCCTTGAGCTTGCCATTGAATTCGTTCAGCATAACAAGGGACGCGGCCACCCGATCGATAATCGCCTGCGTCCGGTTCTTCTCCGCAATGGCTCGTTCCTGCTCTTGTGTCGCCTCGTCCTGGAGCCGCTGGCTGAATCTCGCCGAAGCAAGCAAAGGCGCCGCGATCAAGACAAAATACAGCATGATCGTGATCGGGTCATTGGCGCCGAACATTTCTGACTTGTACGGGCTCAAGAGGAGATAGACCGTAAGCCCGCCCCCTAATATGGCGGCGAACAGAAGCGCGCGAAAGCTGCTGTAGAGCGTCATGATCGACAGAGACACAAAGACCAGGAAATAAGTCGTGACGACAGGCGAGGTGTCGATCAGAAGGAGGGTCAGGACGGTTACAATAATCGGGATGTAATACTTCACGAATTCAGGCAGCCAGCGTTTGTAAGTCATAAGCGTAGCCCCGCCGCAGGTGATGAAGCCTACGATGGACAGGATGGCAATAAAACTCATTTTTGAGTCCGTCAACAGGCATACGGCAATGCCGAGCACCAGCATGCCCCACACAATATTGACGAGAAGACGGTTTCTCTTATGCAGCGTTTCGGAAGATTTCATGATCGGGAGTCAACCTTTCGGTAGATGGAAGTTGAAAGATAGAGTGAAATTAACTATATCATAATTGGACAGCAGGAAGAAACGAGGAGATGCGGCTCGGTCCATTCGTACGGGCCTTGGCCGGGCGAGACTCATTCGCGTTATAATGGAGAGCAAGTACCGCGATCGGGCGGAGGAGAGGAGCAATTCACATGCAATATCGGCGGCTGGGCGGCAGCGGGCTTCAGGTGTCCGTGCTGGGTCTTGGTACGAACGCCTTCGGCAAGCGGGCGGATGCGGACACGTCCGTGCGAATCATTCATTACGCGCTGGACAGCGGCGTGAATTTCATCGATACGGCCAACATCTATGCGGGGACCGAGTCGGAGCGAATCATCGGACAAGCTCTGGAAGGCAGAAGGCATCGGGCTGTGCTGGCAACGAAGGCCGGCTTGGCAAAAGGACAGGGGCCGGGCGAGAGCGGCTCGTCCCGCCGTCATCTGATGCAGGAACTGGAGGACAGTCTGAGAAGGCTGCGGACGGATCATGTCGACCTGTATCAAATTCATACCTTCGATCCGCATACGCCGCTCGAGGAGACGCTGCGCACGCTCGACGATATGGTGAGCTCAGGGAAGGTGCGTTACATCGGCGCATCCAACTATGCGGCTTGGGAATTCATGAAAGCGCTCGGAATCAGCGATGCCAGAGGATATGAGTGCTACGTGTCGGCACAGGTCTGCTATTCGCTCGCGGACCGGACGCCCGAGCAGGAGCTTGTCCCGATGTGCGAGGATCAAGCGGTCGGGATCATCCCGTATTTTCCGCTGGCAGGAGGCATACTCAGCGGCAAGTACGCGTCGCCGGAGGACGCGCCGGAACAATCGCGGGCTGTCACCGACCCGAACTTCCGGCGCTTCCTGGACGACCGTACGATTGCGCTCGGGCGGCAGGTCGGCGAGCTCGCCGCCGAATACGGCCACACGCCCAGCACCGTCTCGCTGGCCTGGCTCATGGCGCGCCCGGCCGTCTCGACCGTCATCGCGGGCGCGACGAGAGTCGAGCAGTTGAAGGACAATCTGCAAGGGGCGGCCATCCGGCTTGACGAGGAAGCGATGCGGAGACTGGACGACATCAGCGAACCGTTTCGCACCGGCAAGCCGTTCGCGCTATACCGCCTGCCGGCGCATAATCCGGGCGTCTCCGGGAAGAAAGAGAGCGAATAGGCCGAGCAGCGGCAAATACGCGCAGAGGCGAATGACGAAGCCGACGTCGGTCTGGTCGATCAGCCAACCGATCAGGACCGAGCCGAGGCCGCCCATGCCGAACGCCAGGCCGAAGAACAGTCCTGCGATCATTCCGACTTGACCGGGAAGCATCTCCTGGGCGTAGACGATAATGACCGAGAATCCCGACATGAGGATCGCCCCAATCGCCAGGCACAGCGCGATAGCGCCGGCCGGGCCCGCATAGGGAAGCCAGAGCGAGAAAGGCGCGGTTCCGAGAATCGAGAACCAGATGATCTTCTTCCGGCCGTAGCGGTCGGCAAGCGGGCCGCCGAGCAGCGTGCCGACCATGCCCGCGAATTGCAGGGCGAACAGGGCGACCTGCGCCCTCTCCAGCGACAGGTTGTAGCGTTCCATGAAATAGAAGGAATAATAGCCGGTCATGCTGGCCAGATAGACGAATTTGGAAAACAACAGTACGATGAGAATGCCGAGCACGGAGACGATGAAGGCGCGAGACAGAGCCCGGCCGGCTTCGGCGGCGGCATGGCTGCGCTGCCGATCGGCTGCTGAACGGGCTTGCCTCCCGTACCATTTGCTGACGCGCCATTGAATGATAATGCCGGCGACGGCCAGCACCGTGAACCAGAGAAATCCGAGCTGGCCCAGGGGCATAACCACGAAGGCGACCATCAACGGGGCAAGCGCCTGCCCGGTGTTGCCGCCCACTTGAAAGACGGACTGCGCCATGCCTTTGCCTCTGCCTGCCGCCAGATGGGCGACGCGCGAAGACTCGGGATGGAGCACCGAGGAACCGATGCCGATGAGCGCGGCGGAGAAGATGAGCTCGGTGAGGCCGGGCGATAAGGCCAGCCCGGTCACGCCGAGCAGGGTGAAGATCATACCGATGGGCAGCAAGAACGGCATCGGCTTGCGGTCCGTCGCGTAGCCGATCAGCGGCTGCAGGATTGAGGCCGTCACGTTGAGGGTGAAGGCGACCCAGCCGATCTGCGCGAAGCTGAGCTGCATCGACCGTTGGAAGAGTGGAAATACGGCGGGGACGGCGTTCTGCATGGCATCGTTGAGCAGATGCGCCATGCTGACTCCGAACAACATGATATTGGCGGTTTGTCTGGTGGTTCCGGTTATCGCGGTTTGTGTCATTTTGCTTCACCCGATTAAGAAGTTTTCTCTCATTCTAGCGGAACGACAGCGTTCCGGCTTCGCGATTGTTGCGCGTCTGGTCGCAATTATTGCGAGGAGAGGCACAGGTGAGTATCGATGATCATGCAAATTACGACTCCGCGGCTGGAGCTGTGGCGCATCGAGGGCGCCTTCCGCAACGAGCCGCATGTCCACGAGGACGACTATCAGGTGACCGTTCCGCTGGACGGTCCATGCTTGTTCACGCACGATAGCCGCGATTATCGGCTGGCCGACGGGAGCGGGCTCGTGCAGCATCCGAAGGACCGGCATTCATTCGAGATCGAGACCGGGGCGAGCGTGTTGATCTTCAAGATCAAGCAGTACGGATTTCGGGAAATCGCGGGTGCGGACTCGCCCGAGTTTGCCCTGCATCAGCAATTCGAGCCCTCTCGCATGAGCGGCCGGTTCCGTCAATGGACGAACGCGCTGCTCTCGAATGCGCTGCAGGATCGTCTCGCTCAGGAGGAGCTGGAATCGCAGGTGCTTTCGTACTTGGAGCGCGCTTTGATCGGCAATCATCGCGGCGCCGCGCAGGACCGGACCGCCATGGCCGCCGCGGACCCTTATATGAGGCAAGCGCTGACCTATATCGATGATCATTACAAGGAAGAAATTCGGATCGATACGCTGGCGGCGATCGCGCTGCTGAGCCGATTCCATTTCATCCGGTCCTTCAAGGCGGCAGTCGGCCAGACCCCGTACCAGTACGTGCTCCGGCTGCGGATGGACGAAGCCAAGCGGCTGCTGCGGCGTACCGGCTTGTCCGTAACGGACATCGCTTACAGCCTCGGGTTCGCGAGCATCAGCCAATTTTACCGATCGTTCGCCAAATCTGTCGGTACGTCGCCCGAGAAATATCGGCATCAGTGCTAAGCCCTGACATTCGAAGGAGGAGACAAGCATGCTGAAAAAAATCGGCCATATCACCGTATTGGTGCGGGACTATGACGAGGCAATCGAATTTTACGTGGGGAAATTGGGGTTCGCGCTCATGGCGGACAACGCGTTCGGCCCGGGCATGCGCTGGGTGGCGGTTGCCCCGTCGAAGGATGCGGAGACGGCGATCGTGTTCGTAGAAGCGGATACGCCGGAGAAGTCGGAGCGGGTGGGTACGCAAGCGTCGAATCACGTCTTCCTCGTGGTGCAGACCGACGATTGCCGCCGCGATTACGAAGCCATGAAGTCCCGGGGCGTTGTCTTCTTCGGCGAGCCGCAGAATGTGCCGTGGGGCGTCGAAATCGTGTTCGAAGACCTGTACGGCAACAGGCTGGACTTGGTCGAGCATAATGGCTTTTGATCGACCAGCGCAGGCTATATTATCGAATTGATTTCTCTTCCTCGTATACCCGTTCAATTAAAAATTGTTTCATCAGCGTCTGATATCCCATATGTTTGCGCGAAGCGACCTCCTGAATCCGTTCAAGCAAGTCGTGCTCCAATCGGATAGAGATCGTTCTTGTTCGCCCATTACGGCGAGGCAAATCGTCATCAGCCAGGGAAGATTCCAGCAGTTCCTCGCTCATTGTATGAGTGGCCCAAAAATCAGCAGCTTCATCGTCGGTCATATTCGCCGGAATTTCGTCTCTCGAAGTGAGTTGTTTCATTTTAATGACCTCCTTTTGTTGTATAATCGTTTCTCTTGGGCTTCTGCATTTCTGGCTGTTATGATGCGAATGAGGTTACCATCAAAAGGAAGAACATCATGGCGGGCAATATGGTCAATGTTAATATCGTCCCAAATAAAAAGATCCATATCTTCGATTGACACGATTTGCCCTTCAAGATGTATATGCTATAGTATATACATTTTACATCAAAATACTTCAATTCTCAATGCAAAAGTTTCTGATAAATTTGTACTTTTAAATGTTTATCCTGCTTTGAGTCTGGTGGTCCTACTGTCGGGTTTGTCGTTAGGGAGTGCATACGAATTTACCCGACTAATGAATCAGCCTGCTCGTTTCGTCTTGCGGACGAAGCCGGCGGACGAGCATCATCATATCCCGGATGACAATATCCCGTACGCTGCCTCCGACTGCTTCGCGCATCATGCTGATGCCGTAGCTGAACGGATGAATTCACTCGTATCCGGGCATGTTAGGGGAAAATCGCCGAAGGGAGCAGGGTGTGAATGGGCGGACGCAACAGAAGGTATGTCGTGCCGGAGTCTGAGCGGAGCATGCAGGCGTTCAAGGGCGAAGTGATGCGGCGCGAAGGCTATCCGGTGAATCCCGGCCGGCCGGACGATGTGAAGTTCGAAGTCGCCAAGGATATTGGCGTGCCCTTGCAGCGAGAGGGCGGCAACGGCGCGCTGTCCACGGAATCGGCCGGCAAAGTCGGAGGCAAGATCGGCGGATCGATGGTGCGCGAGATGATCCGCATCGCCCAGCAGAAGTTGGCTGAGCGGGAAGGCCCTCAGGGGTGAAGTCGCCAACAACAGCATGAGCTCATCAACTTGGCTCCACCAGCCCCTATGTTTCAGTTAAAATAAACTTTTCTACCGCAGATGTTTCGGCCGGTATGCGCTCGGCGACATGCCCGTCCAGCGGCGGAACTGCCGGGAGAAGTGGCTGGCGGACTCGAAATGCAATTCTTCGGCGATCTCCCCGACCGACTTGGGCGTGCTGAGGAGAAGCCGCTTGGCTTCGTTCAATACGAGACGGCTCAAGTATTGACGAGGCGGTTGGCCGTATACCTCGGAGAACGCCTTGGCGCAGCGGCCTGGACTGACGCCAAGGGTGGATGCAATCTGCCCGATCGTGCGGCCTTCCCGCAGTCCTTCCCGCAATTGTTCCTCTATGGCGTGAGCGAGCGTCGCCGAGCCGACTGTCGACGCGTCGCCGCCATCGGGCAGCTGGCGGGAAGACTCCGCCGGCGCGACAAGCACGAACTCGGCAATGCGGGCGACCAATTCCAGCGCATGCGACTGGATGCGCAGACGGTTGACCGAGGCTTGCAAGGGATCCTCGTAAGCCAGTCTCGCTCCTGACCTTATGTCCGGACCTGCACCTGTGCCGGGGCTTGCATGTGCACCAATTCCTGCGCTTTCACCAGAGCCCGCACGAATGCCCGCCCCCTTACCCGGTCCAGCCCCTGCTGTCCCCGCACTAGCGCTTACGCCGACACCTCCTCCCGCGCCAAGCGCCCGTTCGATTGCTTCCGCGTGCTCTTGCAGACCAAGCGATTCGGCTTCTTCCGCACTCAGCAGCAAATACGGCGAGCGGCATAATCCTTCCCGCAGCGCGGGATCGTCAAAATCAAAGTGCAAATTAAAATAGACGTAGGGAACGCCGGCTGTATTCGCCGTAGCGTGCGGCACGCCGGATCGGATGAGCAGCCATTGCCCGCTTGTCAGGGAGAAGCGTTCTTCCCCGATGTCCTGCGCCACTTCCCCCTCCCGGCAGTTCAACAGTTCGAATAAATAATGATGATGGCGAGGATAGGACCAACCGGGCGACTCGGCGCCAAAATGACATCCCGACAGATGCAGCGTCCGCGTAAGCTGCGGCAATTCAAGCGTTGGCGTCCATTCCATACGCTAACCTCCATTCCCGGCCCGATCGATGGTATATCTTGCGAAACCATCGAGAAATGGCAAGGCTTCGGCAGTGATGCCCCTTCAGGCCACGTGAATATCGAGCCAGTCCATCTATGATAATTATAGCCATTATGGCATATTCCTCAAGGAGCCCCCCTCCCATGACTAAGCGGCCCTATATCCTCTTTATCATCGCGGACGGATTTTAACGGATTAGAAATTATTGCATTTAAGCGACAATTCTCCTCCTCAACTACGAAGGACCGCCGAATTATTGCATTCGAGCAACAATTCAGCCGACATTCTGCCACACCTCCACTATTTGCTTGATTTATTGCTCGAACGCAATAAAAACAGTTATCCCGATCGTGAAGCGAGACTTTTATTGCTCCAAAGCAACAACTATAGATTGTGCATCATTTAGGCGGTGGCGGTAGGCGGCGAAGGCACTTATTTCGTAAGCGATTGCCCTGATGGCTGTCTGAAGACGCTTGACAAAATGAATCTTGCGCGCTACCTTCAGGAAGCATACGATTCAAAAGCCAAGTAAAGGCAAGTCCGATCATCTTGTAAATGAGGGTATCGAAATGGCCATTCCGATTCGTGAAGCCGCTCAAATCGTTCCATCGCCTCGTCAGTTGGCTTGGCAGCAGTTGGAGTTTTACGCTTTTATCCATTTTACAGTCAACACGTTTACGGATCGGGAGTGGGGCACGGGCGGCGAAAGCCCGTCCCTGTTCGATCCGACCGAGCTTGATGCCTCGCAATGGGTGGAGTCATGCCGCTTGGCCGGTATGAAGGGGCTTATTCTCACCTGCAAGCATCATGACGGATTCTGTTTGTGGCCAAGTGCGTATACGGACCATTCCGTCAAGTGCAGCCCGTGGCGCAATGGGCAGGGAGATCTGGTTCGCGAAGTGGCCGACGCCTGTCGACAAGGCGGTCTGAAATTCGGCATCTACGTCTCTCCGTGGGATCGTCATGACCCCCGCTATGGGGATTCCCCTGCGTACAATGCTCATTTTGTCCATCAATTGCGTGAATTGCTGACCGGCTACGGCGAGCTGTTCTGTGTATGGTTCGACGGGGCGTGCGGGGAAGGACCGAACGGCAAGCGGCAAGTGTATGATTGGGAAGCCTACTACGGGATCATTCGGGAACTCCAGCCGAACGCGGTCATCTCCGTCTGCGGTCCGGACGTGCGGTGGTGCGGCAACGAGGCCGGGAAGACGAGAAATTCGGAATGGAGCGTCGTTCCTGCAGCCATGCGCGACAATGAGAAGATCCAGCAAAACTCGCAGCAGGTTGACGATGGGGAATTCGCGAAACGATTCGGTTCAGAGGAAGAGGATCTGGGAAGCCGCGCGGTGTTGGCCGAAGCCGAGGAAGTCGTATGGTATCCTGCAGAGGTGAATACGTCGATCCGGCCGGGGTGGTTCTATCACGCCTCCGAAGACGATCAGGTGAAATCCGTCGAAGAACTGATGGATTTGTACGAACGGATCGTCGGCGGAAATGCCGCCTTCCTGCTCAATCTTCCTCCAGATCGACGCGGCCTCATTCACGAGAACGATGTTCTTCGCATGAAGGAGCTTGGACAACGCATTCAAGCGGCCTATCGGGTCAATCTGGCGGCAGGCGCCGCCGTGGAGGCGTCTTGCCACAGGGATGAAACGTCAAGCTCTAGCCGGATAACCGACGGCAACCCGGCGACTTATTGGTGTGCGCCGGAAGGCGTGGAGCAAGCCGAGCTCGTGGTGGACTTGGGCGCCGTGCAGCGCTTCAACCGGATCGTGCTGGCGGAATACATCCAGGAGGGGCAGCGAATCGAGCAATTCCGCCTGGAATGTCTGGATGCTTCAGGAAGCTGGAATCGGATCTATGAGGGGACCACGGTAGGCTATAAGAAAATCTGTCGATTCGACGAGACGGCGGCCAGGCATATTCGCCTTGTCGTATCCGAATCCCGGCTGGGCGCGACACTGAGCAGATTTGAAGTCTATCATTGCCCTGTCGGGCAACAATCGTGATGAGGATAATGCATAAATCCAAGACATTCCACTCCGGGATGTCTTTTTATTTGGAAAAGGTCAATTATTCGGCGGATTTGTTCATTTAACCTCATGCCATCTCTCGATATGCTGATACTATCCATCAATGGATATTTGAAGGGATGAGATCTCATGAGCGAATTTCGCGTGCAAGACAACCATTTCATGCTGGATGGCGCACCGGTCAGACTGCTGGCGGGCGCCATCCACTACTTCCGAATCGTGCCGGAATACTGGGCCGACCGGCTGCAGAAGCTGCGCGCATGCGGCTTCAATGCGGTCGAGACTTATGTTCCGTGGAACTTCCATGAGCCGAAGCCGGGACAATTCCGGTTCGACGGGATGGCCGACCTCGTCCGGTTCGTCCGTACGGCCGAAGAGGCGGGCTTGCTCGTCATCTTGCGGCCCAGTCCCTACATCTGCGCAGAATGGGAGTTTGGCGGCTTGCCTGCCTGGCTGCTGGCAGATCCCGGCATGCGGGTCCGCTGCGCTCATCCTGCATTTCTGGAGCGAGTCGCCGCCTATTACGACGAATTGCTGCCTCGTCTCAAGCCGCTGCTCTGCACGAACGGCGGGCCGATCGTCGCCATGCAGGTCGAGAACGAGTACGGCAGCTACGGCAACGACAAGGCATACTTGAAATTTCTCCGGGATGCGATGGTCAGTCGGGGCATGGACGTGCTTCTGTTCACATCGGACGGACCGGAGCATCACATGCTGCAAGGAGGCATGATCCCCGGCGTGCTGGAGACGGTCAACTTCGGTTCGCGCGCCGCGGAAGCGTTCGCCTCGTTGCGGGAATACCAGCCGGAAGGGCCGCTCATGTGCATGGAATTCTGGAACGGCTGGTTCGATCACTGGGGCGAAGATCACCATGTCCGGGATGCCGACGATGCGGCTGCCGTTTTCGCGGAAATGCTCGACCTGGGCGCATCGGTGAACTTCTACATGTTCCACGGCGGTACGAACTTCGGCTTCTGGAGCGGGGCAAATTGTCACGTTCGCGACCGATACGAGCCGACCGTCACGAGCTACGATTACAACTCGCCGCTGGATGAGTCGGGGAGGCCGACGGATAAATACTACGCTGTCCGTGAAGCGTTGTCGCGGGTCACCCGGGTGCCGGACGCCGCCACGATTCCGGCGTCGATTCCGAAAGCCGCCTACGGCACGGCGAAGGCAGACGCTGTCGCTCCCCTCTTCGCTTCGCTGGACGCGCTATCCGCGCCTGTCCGCAGCCCTTATCCGCGGCCGATGGAGGAGCTTGGCCAGTCGAGCGGCTTCATTCTCTACGAGACCTGGATATCCGGTCCGCGCGCCGAGAATGAACTGGTCTTGCAAGAATGCCGCGACCGGGCGCTGGTGTTCCTGGACGACGACTATCTGGGCGTCATCGAACGCTGGAACGCGGGGAACACGATCCGCTTCGCCGTGCCGGAGGGCGGAGCGCGGCTGCGGCTGCTCGTCGAGAACATGGGCAGAATCAATTACGGCCCGTATATGCACGATCGCAAAGGGATTACCGAAGGAGTGCGCCACGGGCTCGCATTTCTGTTCGACTGGACGATTCACCTGCTCCCGCTCGAGGATTTGACCGGGCTGGCGTTCGCGAAGAAGCTCGGGAGCGATGGTATTCCGGAATCTGTCAACGGCTCCGAATCACACCGTGGCCTCGAGTCCGGCAGCGCCGCCGAATCCGCCGTCAATTCCGAATCCGGCGCCGTATCCAAGCCCAACCGTGGCTCCGCTGCCGAAACCGACAGCGCGTTTCCGGCCTTCTACCGTACAGAGCTGCATATCGCACAAGAGCCGGCCGACACGTTCCTGAAGCTGGATGGCTGGGTCAAGGGCGTTGTGTTCGTCAACGGCTTGAACCTGGGCCGCTACTGGAACCGAGGTCCGCAGCGCACGCTGTACGTGCCGGCTCCTCTGCTTCGCAGCGGAAAGAACGAGATCGTCGTGTTCGAACTCCACCATGCGGGAGATGCTGATTTGCAATTTACGGACGAGGCGGAACTGGGCTAATGGCATAAATTGCCAAACAGGGCGCCGTGGATTCGCCAGGCGCGGCGGGCCCATTGCCGCTCCGCCCATTCATCGGTCTCATGCATTCGGAACCACAAATTTAGAAAATAACTTGGTATTGAGCTCGGAGCACGATCACGAAGGGAGCATCCATCCTGCCCATCCACGGATATGTAAAACCGTATCGTTAATTAAGAAATAACGCATTAAAACGCACGCGTGCGTTTTAATGCGTTATCTAACAAGTATATACTTTGAACCACGGCCTTTACCCTCTAACTTCAACTTCCCGGCATCGGCGAGCTTCTTGAGGATTCTATATGCTTGAGAATCTGTCACATTCAGAAGTTCAATTACATTCTCTCTAGATAGGCTTCCTTTCTGTTCCTTTGCCAATTTTAAAACTAATTCCTCATACTTTATCGTATCAATTCCTGTTTGCCTAACATACCCAACACTGTTGTCATTATCACGATATACTTTTGCGCTAAGGATATAGGCCCTGGTTTTCCCGTTGCCTACAGCTTCAATAAGTCCACTCTCAATCAGCTTTTCAACGTTTGATTTTGTTCTGTTCTCGCTGATATGAGTTAATTCCGCCATTCGGTGAATATCAAGCCTTCTTTCACTTTGTAGAGCGGATAATATTAAGAGCGAGTTGATCGGCAGTGCCCTTCCTGTTCTGTTCTCTTCGTTTGAAATCATTCTGGTAAAGGATAAATCCGGCTTTGCGCGCGGGATAAAAAGTTTTACATACCTGGCGGTTGACTCCGAATAATCTGGCCACGGCCTCCCGTACATGATAGAGCCTTCGAATATCCGATCGATGCCACGCCCCGTTCTTTCTGCCAAACCAATTCTTTTTAGTGCATCTGCTAACGCTTGATTGCGTCCGTGAGGTTCTACAGTTAACAAGTTATTAAGGTTAACTCCTTCAATGAATCCACCCGGACTGCTAATCGTCATCCCCTCATCCTCAATAATCAATCTTACTGTCTGCAGAATCGTATAATCTCTATGGCAAAAGGCGTTTACGAGTCCCTCTCGTATAGAATGAGGCGAGAACTCTGGAATCGGAACCCTGAATAAACCATATTCCATTTCCCGTTCCGGATTCCATGCCTTTAAATACTCCTCGAATATTTCAAATACCGCCAGTAAAGGTTTGGTCATTTGTTCATTTATTCTAATTTGTGTTCCTTCCAAGACCTGAAATGAAGCTTTAGCCGTCGGTATCAGTTGTTCTAATCTGTCTTCTTTTCCAATCAAGAGCACCCCCGTTACTGTGGGTTTCAGCATTCCACCGTCTTCTTTGACCAATCTTAGAGCTTTATCTAACTCTTCGTCGTTAAGTTCGATTAATGATTTATCCCCTTTTCTAAACTTCAAAATTTTCCTTAAGCGAATTCTTTCGTTCGGGTCCAAGTCATCGATTGTCGCACCATTTATCGGTTGAGCTGAAAAGTCCAGCAAGCTAAGCTCCGATAAACGGCTACTAATTTCAAATGGATACAACGGTACATTTTCGGGTGTTCCATCTATCTTTAATCTGCGTCGAAGCACTTTCCCTCCTGAACTTGCAACAACTGTCCTGCTAACGGGAATTTCAAGTTTTAACACGGGTTTTTCTTCATTAATGATCTCCGCTCGAATCGATACCGAAGGTACTGTCATATTCGCAATCAACGCAGCAACACCGATTTCATCGGCATGGGCTTCATTTACTCCGGTAATCGTTCCATCATCCTCGACCCCAAGATACAATTCCCCGCCATTTGTATTAGTCATGCCTACGACAGTTTCAATTAGTTCAGCATCGGGCAACTTTTTTTTGTCGCTTTTAAACTCAATCGTTAACGTTTCCCTGGTTGGCACGTTTCTCATAAAGCACCCCCATACAACACATTTTAACACACGTGTTGTGTTTATATACAAATATAAACGCATGAAATGCATTAATTACTTGATTCAAACACGTTGGCGTACGGGACGATAGAGAATCGGGTGCAAAATTTTCTCGAAAGCGACCGTGCTTCTTCGTATAACCATGTGAACATTGCAGCCCATGAACATGGCGGACACTTCATATCTTGGGAGATTTCGAACGAATGGGACGGCCCTCGTATTGGCAAAAGTGGAAACAGCAGCACGTTTACAAGGATTGCTTAGATGGCGTTCGCGGCGGAACAGTCGAGGGTAGAGGGAACAAGTATGTATTTGCAGGATTTCGTTTATCTGTTGCTAGGACAACCGTCGTCAGCGGCTGCTTCGGCGGAATAAGTCGATAAAGATTCGGGCCGTGTTGGATAAACGGTGATGATTCAGCCATATTAATCCAAGCGGGGAAGACATCTCTGCCGCATCGGATATTTTGTGAGCATGCACAGCATACCCTCTATGCCGATGAAGCGTAGTTTCCGGAACGATCGACGAGCAAAAACCCGAAGAGACCAAGTCCATCAACAGCGTAATGTCGGAGCATTCGCCGACAATATGGGGATGAAGATGGAACCGGGAAAATGCCTCCAAAATTAAATAATGCACGCCCAGTCCCTGCGTGCTTGGCAAAATGAGCCGCTCAGCGGCAATGTCCATGAGCGATACTTCTTGACTGAACCGTTTCCGGTTATCGGATGTAATCCAATAGAACGGTTCGGTGTGAAGATGGAGAACCGAAAAACCATCCAATTCAAGCGGCAATCGAATGAACGCCAGTTCAACGGCCCGGTCCCGCACTAATTGGCAAAGATGAGCGGACTCATTTTGCTGTATGTTATACGTCACCTTCGGATATTGCTTTTGAAATTGAAGAAGAATTTCGGGCAGGCCGGCGACCGAAAAGGTATTCACGCCAATCGTCAGTCTGCCGTTCGCCCCGTTTCCGACTTCCTTCACTTCCATTTTGGCCTCTTCCATCAATTGATCCAGTTGCAGCGCATAGGTGTATAAGGCTTTTCCCGCCTCCGTTACTTCCAAACGTTTTCCGCTTCTCTCCACCAATAATGCGCCGAGCTCCTCTTCCATCGCCTTCAGTTGTTGGCTTAACGGCGGTTGAGAGAGGTGCAGCCTTCTCGCGGCAGCGGATATGCTCTTTTCCTCGACGATCGCGATAAAATATCGCAACTGTCTGATGTCCATCGCCAGATACGCTCCTTTCTTCTATATGAAAAACGTATATAAAGCATACATTTAATATATTTTCCATATAGCTATCGTCATGTTAACATATTTGCAATGAACGTTGAAGGAGGGCAGGGCGATGCTTCGTCTCTTATTGATTGTATTCGTTGCTTTGCTTGCCGCGTGTCAAGCCGATCCCGGCTCTTCACAGCGGTTGCCGGATGGATCGCAGTCGAACGAAACGCAAACTGACGAAAAGAGGGTGGAAGCGATGAACCAACGATTGATTGTCTCGGCGGCACAGGGAGATACGGATGACGTTCTGAAGCTGCTTCAAGACGGAGCCGATATCGATGCAACGGACGAACGCGGAAGAACGGCCGTTCTGGCGGCGACGTATAACAATCAGGCAGACACGGTAAAAGCGTTGATTCAACAAGGGGCAGATATTAATATTCGCGACAGCAGCTTGAATAATGTGTTCTTGTATGCCGGGGCGTCCGGGTATCTCGAAATACTCAAACTCGCAATCGGCGCCGGCGCCGACACCAAGCTGACGAATCGGTTCGGAGGTACGGCTCTGATCCCGGCGTCCGAACGCGGGCATGTTGAAGTTGTCAAGGAACTGCTCACGCAGTCCGATGTCGATGTCAATCACATCAACAACCTGCACTGGACGGCACTGCTGGAAGCGATCCTGTTAGGCAATGGCGGAGAGAGTCATCAAAATATCGTACAACTGCTGGTCGATCATGGAGCCGATGTGACGATTGGCGACGGGGACGGGATCACGCCATTGCAGCATGCGCAGCAACGCGGGTATACGGAAATCGCAGCGATACTGACAAAAGCGGGGGCAAAGAAGTGACTGACAAAGCCTACTGGTTAACGAATGTGCGGTTGGAAACCGGCTACCGCTATGAGAACGGTACCGTTGCGGGGACAGAAACAGCGCTTTTTCATGTACGGGTTGAAGACGGGAAATTCGCCGATATCGTGACAGCCGACCAACCTTTCGAAACCATTCTGCCCAAACGGGATACCAATCGGCATTTAATGCTCCCTTCCTTTCGCGACATGCACATCCATATCGATAAAACGTACTACGGAGGCCCCTGGAAAGCGCCTGCGATTCCCGTTAAGGGACTTCTGTCCAGACTGGAGGAGGAACGGGAATTGCTCCCGCGCTTGCTGCCCGTAGCCAAGGAAAGAGCGGGGAAATTGCTGGACTTGCTGCTCCAATCCGGTTCGACCCGTATTCGTACGCACTGTAATGTCGATCCGATCATCGGGCTGAAAAATTTGGAAGCCGTGTTGGAAGTCGCGGAAGCATACAAAGATAAAGCTTCGGTCGAGATCGTCGCTTTTCCGCAGCATGGTTTATTGCGCAGCCAATCCGTTTCCCTTGTGAGAGAAGCACTGCGCAGCGGAGCTTCCCTGGTCGGCGGGGTTGATCCGGCAACCCTTGACGAAAATATCGAGAAGTCCTTGCAGACGGTGATGAACCTTGCTGTGGAAGCCAATGCGGACATTGATCTTCATATCCACGATCCGGGTCACCTTGGCATTTTCACATTTCAACGATTGGCCGCCCTGACGGAAGAAGCCGGATGGCAAGGGAGGGTCACCATCAGCCATGCCTTGGCTTTGGCTGACGTCCCGCCCGATGAAGCGCTTGAAGTCGCAAGGCTGCTCGCGCACAACGGGATTTCGATTACGTCGTCCGTTCCAATCGGAAGGACGATTCCGATCCCTCTCTTGCAGAGGATGGGCGTGCAAATATCTCTCGGCGACGATAGTATAACCGATCATTGGTCCCCTTTCGGCAAAGGAGACAGTTTGGAAAAAGCGGGGACGTTGGCGGAACGTTTCGGCTTAAGCGATGAGCGCTCGTTGGGACAAGCCCTTGGATTTATAACGGGAGGCATCACTCCTTTAAATCCGGTCGGTCAGCGAGTCTGGCCAAATGCAGGAGACGATGCCGACCTCGTTCTCGTCGATGCAAGCTGTTCGGCCGAAGCGGTGGCCAGAAGGGCAAGAAGAGTCGCTGTTCTGTTTCAGGGAGCTCTGGCGGCCGGAACCATTTAATAATTCAAATAGGAAAGGATGGCTTGTATGAATACTGCCTATTGGTTAACCAATGTCCTGCTGGAAACAGGTTATCGGATAGATAACGACGTGATCGCAGGTACCCGGACGGAATGCTCTCATCTCTTGATCCGGGAAGGGAAAATAGCGAGCATTGTCTCTGCCGATGACCCCGTTCCGGACGACTTCCCCAGAAAAGATGCGAAACGGTTGTTGGTTCTCCCCTCGTTCATCGAACAACATTGTCATTTGGATAAAACATTGCTTGGCGACCGGTGGCGTGCGGTAACGCCTGCAAGCAGTATTTTGGAACGGCTCGAAATCGAGAAACAAGTGCTTCCTTCTTTGCAGACAACGACGCAGGCGCGTGCGGAGCAGCTGCTCGAGATCTATTTGAAATCCGGTGTGACGCATGTACGCACCCATGTGGATGTGTATCCGGAGGTTGGATTGAAAAATCTGGAGCAAGTCCAACAGGCGCTGCGAACGTTTGAGGGTAAGCTAACCTACGAAATCGTAGCCTTTCCGCAACACGGTTTACTGCGTTCGAAAGCGAAACATTTGGTCAGGGAAGCTCTCCGCCAGGGAGCAAGCTTCGTCGGCGGCGTCGACCCGGCCACGGTGGATGGCGATATTGAAGCGTCCTTGCGGGAAATGGTGGAGCTCGCGGTAGAAGGACACGCAGGCATCGACCTGCACTTGCATGATGCCGACCATCTTGGCGTCTTCACCATAAACAGATTAGCCCATTTAACGAAAGAAGCAGGGCTGCAAGGCAAGGTTGCCGTCAGCCACGCCTATGGGCTGGGCGACATTCCGCAAGCGCAAGCAGAAGCCGTGGGAGAGCGGTTGGCGGATGCAGGAATCTCCATCGTCACCAGCGTGCCGATCAATCGCAAGTTTCCGCCAGTCGGCTTATTGCAGAGGAAAGGCGTCGCGGTAGCCGTCGGATGCGATAATATATTCGATGTTTGGTCTCCTTTCGGCAATGGGGATATTCTGGAACGCGCAGGAAGATTGGCGGAAGTGTCCGGATGGGGGAATGAGCGGGCGTTGGCCCGGACGCTGCAATTTATTACCGGCGGCAAGACACCGCTGAACGAAGCCGGAGAGCAAGTGTGGCCCAAGGTTGGAGACACTGCGAATTTTGTGCTGGTAGAAGCCTCCTGTTCCGCCGAAGCCATTGCAAGAAGGTCGAAACGCATCGCTACGATGTTCCAAGGCCATGTCGTTTCCGGTTCCGTGCAGTGAAATTTCGCCAATCTATCTGTTTATTGGTTGACGCACAAGGGACTATGGGCCGATGGATAGTGGAGCGGGCTATTGTTCCCTGCGCAGGCAGCGTAACGGAACCCAGGAGCCTTAATCGGCAATAAAGGGTATTTGGGAAAAGCTAACGGAACGGAGGGCCCTTATCAACGACAAACGTTGCCAAAATCGCTGTAAAGCCGCGGAATAACGTCTCTGTGTTCCGTTTAAAATCCAGAGCGGAACCCTCTTCACCGGATAAGGGCGCTGTGTTCCGTTGCGACGGATGGCTATGCGAAAGAGCGCTGCTTCGTGAGAGCGTTGTTTCGTGCGCAATGCATGCTGTTATCCATTAATCGACTGACTCTGATAGTCCGAGCTTCAGTCGGAAGCTTCAGGTGGCTTCCGCCGCCCGAAGGAACCTGCCGGCGCTATGCGTAGTTGCTAGCGGCGATTTGTCATCACTACTACAGGCTGATGTCCCCTGGATGCACCAGCCAGTTTCTTCTGTTTGGAGGCATCGGCGTTCTCTCGCCTTGACATCCTCTAGAGAATATTCACCGCATAACGCCTGGTCAGTATCGTCAGAGGAAGATATAATCGATCTGACCGCGTATTCGGCGAATGGAACGGCAATCATTCAAAATTGGACGCGGGCGATCGCTTCTCGTTCCATCATCTGCAGCCATTCAAGACGGCCTCCGTGGGCGATGCGCAAGTGACGCCGCTGCCTGCCAGCCATGACCCGTCCGAAACGTGTCTGCTGTTCTACATCGAGAAGGACGGCAAGAAGTTGTTCTACGGCAACGATACAGGGTGGTTACCGTATGAAACTTGGGATTGGCTGAAGAGCAGGAAGATCGATATGGCGATTTTGGACTGTACGTGCGGGTATACGGGAAATAATCGGAATCCGAATCATATGAGCATCGAGACGGTGCTGGAAGTGCAGCGGGTTTGGCGGGAAGACGGGGTCATCGATGGCGGCAGCAAGCTGTATGTGACGCACTTTACGCACAATTCGAGGATGCAGCATGAAGACTTCGTGAGCGCTTGCGAGCCGTTCGGCATCGGAGTGGCTTACGACGGCTTGATCGTCAATGTGTGAGTGACGGATACGAACGTATTCCGGACACCATGAACGGCTAACTTGAGAAGACGAAAGGCCGGGCAACGATGAAGGAAATGAAGGTGGATCGGCAAGCAAGGGCAATTACGATTGTCGGTATTGTCAGCGCGCTTGCTTTGTTCGGCGATGCGATGTTATATGTCGTGCTGCCGGTATTTTGGAAGGAAGCCGGATTGACCGCACTGTGGCAAGTCGGCGTGCTGCTGGCGGCCAATCGCTTCGTCCGGCTGCCGCTCAATCCGTTGATCGGCTGGCTGTATCGGAGAATGTCGCTGCGGACGGGACTGCTCGCTGCAGTTCTGCTGGGCGCGGCTACAACAGTCGGTTACGGGATATGGAAAGGCTTTGCCGCCTGGCTGATATTGCGCGCCGTATGGGGAATCGCCTGGTCGCTGATGCGAATGGGCGGGTACTTGACGGTCATCGAGTGCGCCGGAGACGAGAACCGCGGTCGATACATGGGACGATACAACGGGGTGTGGCGACTCGGGAGCCTGGTCGGCGTGCTATTCGGAGGCTTGCTCGTTCCGATTTACGGTCTCGCGCCCGTCTCGATCGGATTCGGGCTGCTGGCTTTGGCGGGCGTACCGCTGGTGCTGTTGGTCGTGAAGGCAGACAAGGCGGCGGAACAGCGCCGGCAGGCGAGCGAATCGGGCGCCGCCCGGCGGTCGATCTGGACGCTTGCGGTGAGGAAGATCGTCATCAGCGGCCTGGTGATCTCGCTTCTGCATGCGATCTTCGGCGCTACGTTGACCTATGTGATCGACTTTAACTATACGAACATTAACTTGATCTTCGGCCTTGTCGCCAGCAGCACCGCGCTTGGCGGCTTGTTGAGCGCGCTGAGATGCGCGTGGGAGCCGTTCCTTGCCGGTCGGTTCGGCCGATGGACCGACGGACCGGGAGGAAGGACTCCGCTCTTCATGCTGTCGCTGGCCGGAGCGGCCGCGGGATTCGCCATCATTCCGTGGAAGCTGCCGATCGGCGTCTGGATGCTGGTCGTCATCTTCGTCATGGTGACCGCCACCGCCCTGGGTACGATCATGGACGCGATGGCCGCGGATGCAGCCAAGTCGACATCCGTCGTGGCGGTCATGACGGCTTACTCCGTCTCGACCGACCTGGGCGCCGCGATCGGTCCGACGGTCATCTACGGAGTCGTCGAAGCCGAATATGGGCTGCCGGCCACTTATGTCGCTTGCGCATGCTTCTTCGTGCTGATCGGGCTATGGTATCGGCGGGAGTTCCTGGAGCGCCGCCGCGCAGGGGGAGTCGGCGCTTGAAAATCTTCAAAAGACCGAACGGGGGATGCTTGAGCAGCCTGGATTCGTGTTAATATAAGGGAGATAAGGAGACTGTCGATTAATGGTTAACAGACCGCATTCCGCACGAAGCATCGCTCTTTAGCCTAGCCATCCATCGCAACGGAACACAGCGCCTTTATTCGGTGAAGAGGGTACCGCGTTAGATCTTAACAGAACTCAGCACCGTTATTTCGCGGTTTTGCAGCGATTTTGGCAATGTTTGTCGCTGATAAAGGCTTACCGTTCCGTTAGCTTTTCCAAAACACCCTTTATTGCCGATTAAGGCTTTTGGGTTCCGTTATGCTGCCTGCACAGGTTGTTTGGCTCGATCCACTATAATCGACAGTCTCATAAGGAGCGGAAGCAGAGGAGAGGGCAATGGACGTGAATGCGAGAACCTGCTGGATCGATATGCTGTGCCGGATCGCGAATCCGGTGCTGGATGCGTTGGCCGCGAAGCGGTTGAAGACTGCGATGCCGATCAAAGGGGATTCTTCGAGGACGGCTTACATGCACTTGGAGGCATTGGGCAGATTGCTGGCAGGCATGGCGCCGTGGCTGGAGAGCGGCGAAGCGGCCGGTGAGGAAGGCAAGCTGCGCGTGCACTATGCGGGGCTCGCGCGGGCGGCCATCGATGCGGGAACCGATCCGCAGTCGCCCGATTATATGAATTTCACGGATGGCAGTCAGCCGCTCGTCGATGCCGCCTTCTTGGCGCTTGCCATGTTGCGGGCGCCGACGGAGCTGTGGGAGAAGCTGGATGCCCGGACAAGAGGGCAAGTCATCGAAGCCTTGCGTGCGACGCGTCGGATTAAGCCCCATTTCAGCAATTGGCTTCTGTTCTCCGCGACCATAGAGGCATTCTTCTTCCGCGTGGGCGAGTCATGGGATCCCATGCGCATCGACTATGCGTTGAAGCAGCATGAGCAATGGCATGTGGGAGACGGCGCTTACTCGGACGGCGAGGAATTCGCGTGGGACTACTATAACAGCTTCGTGATTCAGCCGATGCTGCTCGAGGTGCTGGATGCGCTTGGTGCGCTTGGCAATCGGTATTCCGATTGGGCGGCACAGCAGCCTGCCGTCGTCAAGAGAGCGAAGCGCTATGCGGCCGTTCAGGAGCGCATGATCTCCCCGGAAGGGACATTCCCGCCGATCGGCCGCTCGCTGGCTTATCGCTTCGGCGCTTTCCAGACGCTGTCCCAGATGGCGCTGCGGGAGGACTTGCCTGAGCCGCTGAGTCCGGCGCAAGTGCGGTGCGCGTTGACCGCGGTCATCCGCAGGATGGCCGAAGCGCCCGGGTTCTGCGACCGGGAGGGCTGGCTAACGATCGGATTCGCCGGCGAACAGCCGGAGATCGGAGAAGGTTATATCTCGGCGGGCAGCGTCTACTTGTGCTCCGCGGTCTTCCTGCCGCTGGGTCTGCCCGCATCCGCGCCGTTCTGGCAGGATCCGGACGCGGATTGGACGTCGCGCCAAGCCTGGTCGGGAGCGCCGTTCGCAATCGACAAGAGCTTGCGCGGCTGACCGTGCAGTTCCCGCACGAACGGGCCCGGTGCCCGGAATAACGCGAAAAAGTTGAGTAACTCCCACGCAAGTGGGCTCGGTGCCCGGAATAACACGAAGAAGTTGAGTAACCCCCACGCGCGAACGGGCTCGGTGCCCGTAATGGCCCGAAGAAATCGTGCAACTCCCACACAAGTGGGCTCGGTGCCCGGAATAGCGCGAAAAAATCGTGCAACTCCCGCGCAAACGGGCCCGATTTGGCTGGAATAACGCGAAGAAGTTGAGTAACCCCCACGCGAACGGGCCGGTGCCCGGAATAGCGCGAAAAAATCGTGTAACTCCCGCGCAAACAGGCCCGGTGCCCGGAATAACGCGAAAAAATCGTGCAACTCCCGCGCGAACGGGCCCGGTGCCCGGAATAACCCGAAGAAATCGTGCAACTCCCGCGCGAACGGGCCCGGTGCCCGGAATAACACGAAAAAATCGTGCAACTCCCCCGCAAATGGGCCCGGTGCCCGGAATAACGCGAAAAAATCGTGCAACTCCCGCACAAATGGACTCGGTGCCCGGAATAACACGAAGAAATCGTGTAACTTCCGCACAAACGGGCCCGGTGCCCGGAATAGCGCGGAAAAATCGTGCAACTCCCGCGCGAACGGGCCCGGTGCCCGGAATAACGCGAAGAAATCGTGTAACTCCCGCGCGAAAGGGCCCGATGGCCGGAATAGCGCGAAGAAGTTGAGTAACTCCCACGCAAGTGGGCTCGGTGCCCGGAATAGCGCGAAAAAATCGTGCAACTCCCGCGCCAACGGGTCTGATGCCCAGAATTGTTCGGGATTCCTCCGGCCTACTCGTTCCCGCGATAGTCCTGCACGATTACTTCCAGCTCGCCCGTCACCGGATCCATCACGAAACCGTGCACGGGAATCGCTGCGGGAAACAGCGGATGGCGGCGGATCATCTTCACGCTGTGCATGACGCCGTCCTCCGCATGCTCGAACCCGCGGAAGAACTTCTCCATCCGGATGCCGGCTTTCTCCAGTGTCTCGATCGCCAGCGGGTCGATGCCGTTGTCGATGAACTTCTGTGTCATGCTCTGCGGATCGACTTCGGTCATGCCGCAGCCATGGTGGCCGACGACGAGAATTTCCCGCGCTCCCAAATCGTATACGGCGAGCAGAATGCTGCGCATCGCGCTGCCGAACGGCTGGGTCAGCACCGCCCCCGCGTTCTTGATATACTTCGCGTCCCCCTGTTTCAATCCCAACGCCTTCGGAAGCAATTCGCTCAGCCGGGTATCCATGCAGGTAAGCACCACGACCTTCTTGTCCGGGAACTTGTCTGTCAAATAATCCTCGTATTGCTTCTCTTCCACAAATCGCTTGTTGAACTCCAACATGCTCGGAACGATGGACATCCGGTCTGCCTCCTGGATAGAACACAAATTTTATCTATTGTATCACAAGGAAGGCGATGACAAGGAGATGTGTGTCACAGGGGAGGCGATGGATGTGTGAGTAGTGGCGAAATTGTAGCATACGGAGCTGACGTTACGGGCAAGTGTCCCCACGGTTCGTCTCGATGCCGAGCGGTCCGAACAAGCGCGGCTGCAAATATTCCGGCAAAGTCTGCCCGGTGATACGCTGCATGATCGCCAAAACAGCATGTAAGTAGCTCCGCTTTGTAGACAAAACGTGTGTTCGGAAGGTGGCCATCGGTTATGCCTCTCCAATACATTCGCATGATTCTTGAGTATGGAGGGAAGGGGGTTGGAAGTCGATGTGAAATTAAGACGTACGGATGAAAGACTTCACCGTAATGCAGCAGGGCTCGCTTCGTCAGGAAGTGCTGCCCGGCATATCTCAGTTGGATATGCGGTTCTCCTCGCGATATTGCCCCGGCCGCTTCCCGGTTGCCCGCATGAAGACGACGCTCATATAGTCCGTATGTCTGAAGCCCGTGATTTCCGTTATAAATGATCGGCTCAACCTGTGATAGAGACGGAAATATCGAGCCGATCAGGATGCAGGATAAGAAACGCTGTTCCAATCCTCTTCGCATCGCTTCTTCTCGTCCGGACCGACATCAGTGGCAATAGACGTTGACGCCCTTATACGAATTCAGCAGCTTCATCAGCTTCGCGTTCTGACGGAACAATTCGACGTGATGCTCCACCTGTTCATAAGAGGTACGGAGCGCCGCGGCGTCGACGGTATCGCCGGATTCAAGCTGCTGTGCATAATGATGATAGGAATCGAACACATCCTCCGCAATCGCCTGCGCCACCGATAATTCCTCCGGCGATGCCGCCAGCGGCGTCATGAGAGAATCGACGTAGGCGCGGCCTTCCCGCATATCGTCCTTCGTCCACTCCCCCTGCTCGATGTTGCCCGCCTGATTGCTCATCTCATTGACGGCAAAGATCAATTGGCTGTAATAGTTCTGTTCGGAGAAGGCGGGCGCCGCGATCGCCACGGGTGGGTTCGCCTTCCAATATCCGAATCCGATTGCTCCGATTAAGACAAGCGGGATAATGAATGCATATAGCCAGCGCCTCAACGATTGATTTGCCGAACGTATAAAACGCCGTTGTTTCGCCATTGCGCGCACTTCTTTCCGTGTATTTTATCCTGTTCGCAAGCTCATTATAAAACTTTTTAAAAATAAAGTCTACCTGTTTAGTCGGAATAGTGTTATAATCGTTTCTGCCAGTCCAGTCGGCTTAGCTTGGCGAACAGGGAAGCCGCGACACGGAGCATTCATTTATATACGGAGGGGTTATCAATGGCAGCAAAGAGCAGGAAAGTTATGGGCACAATTCTTATGATCGCGATGGTTCTCGCGCTCGCGGCATGCGGCGGGAAGAACGAAAATAAAGCGGCATCGGGCGACAGCGACACGCCAACGAAATTGCGTCTCGGCTATCTGAGCGTCATGGACGATGCGCAGACGATTCTGGCCAACAACGCCGGATTGTATAAGGACCACGGTCTTGATGTGGACATGCAGGTGTTCGCCAGCGGCACGGATCTGATCAAGGCGATCGTCGGCGGTCAATTGGACGGCGGCGTGCTCGGCTTCACGAACGCCTTGTCCTGGCTCGATAAAGGGTCCGATCTCAAGATCGTCGGCGGCGCGCAGATCGGCTTCCACAGCTTGCTTGTGTCCGAAGACAGCACGATCGCGACGGTCGATCAGCTCAAGGGCAAGAGCGTCGCGTCCCAGAAGCAAGGCAGCACGGCAGACATCGTATGGAACGGCGTCGTGCTGAAGGGCGGAAATTTGACCAAGCAGGACGTCAGCATGCAATACGTATCCCCGGCGGTCGCGATCCAGTCGCTGGCTGCCAAGAAGGTCGACGGAGCATTCGTATTCGAACCGTTCGCCTCCATCGCCAAGCTGTCGTACCCGGTGAAGGAGATTTACGAGATCGGTTCGGAATGGCCTTTCCCTTGCATGGTCGTGATCACTTCCGGCGATCTGGTGAACAATAACCGCGATGCCGTGAATCGGATGCTTGACGCGCAGAAGGAAGCGATCGAGATGCTGCAGAACGATCCGGCCAAGGCTGCGGGCTTCATTACGAAAGAATTCATTCAGGAAGACACGGTGAAGAAGGTTGACGGTACGGAAGTGCCGGCTGTCGATGTCATCAAGGCTGCGATCGAATCCCAGAAGTTCAACTGGGCGATTGAAGACCAGGACATCGAGCGCATGCAGGAAGTGTCACAGATGATGGTCGATCAAGGCATTCTTGAGAAAGCGATCGACGTGAACACGGCGCTGGACCTGGCTTGGCAGAAACAACTAAAATAAGCTATAGGATGTTGCTTCCATGAATAAGCTTCTTCGCAATATTTGGCGTCAAATATGGCCTTTTCTCATCGCCGCGGGTTCCCTGCTGCTCTTGTTGCAGCTCGGGCACCTGCGGCAGCCGATCGTCATACCGGCTGTACCGGATGTGTTCGAACGCCTTTTCCGGGATATTGGCAAATCCTCATTCTGGCAATCGATCGCCTCTAGTTTGTACAGGTTGGGCATCGGGTACCCGATTGCATGTTTTCTTGGAGGTCTGCTAGGTCTGCTGGCAGGCCTTTCCCGCAATTTCGCGGTCTACCTGCGCAGCCTGATCGGCATCCTGCAGTCGATTCCGCCGATTACCTGGCTGCCGATGCTCGCCATCCTTTACGGGTACGGCAATATTCCGATCATCGCGATCATCATCATCGCCAGCTTCTTCCCGATGGCGCTGTCCGTCATGAACGGAACGGAAGGCGTCAGCCATACGCATCTGGAAGTGGCCAAGGTGCTTGGAGCGAAGCGGGGCCAACTGCTGCGCAAGGTGTACTTGCCCGAGACGCTGCCGGCTTTCATCACCGGAGCTCAGGTCGCCTTCGGAAATGCTTGGCGCTCGTTGGTCGCAGGAGAAATGGTCGGGGGCATGGCAGTCGGCCTCGGCTTCGCCATCAGCTTCTCCGGTGAAGTCGCTGACATGAAAGGCGTCATCATGTACATCATTGTGATCGGCACGATCGCGACATTCATCGATCAATTTTTCCTGGAGTTCCTGAAGCGCAGGCTGCTGCATTGGCGTTACATCAAGGGAGGAGGGGACCACTGATGCAGACGCTCGAATTGCGCGGCGTGCAAAAGTCGTTCGGCAGCCTGCAGGTGCTGAGCGATATCGACATCACGATCGAACAGGGCGAGTTCGCGGCGATCGTCGGCCCTTCCGGCTGCGGCAAGAGTACGGCTCTGCGCATGTTCGCCGGTCTGGAGCGCCCCTCTTCCGGCCAAGTGCTGGCCGGCGGAACGCCGATCGCAGGACCGGGCCCCGATCGCATGTTCATATTCCAGGAGCATGCCCTGTACCCTTGGTCGACTGTCGAAGAGAATGTGGGCCTGGGACTGGAGCTGGCAGGCGTATCGAAGGCCGAGCGGCTGAAGCGTGTGAATGCGGTGCTGGACAAGGTCAATCTGGCCGGGTTCAACCGCTATTACCCGACACAGTTATCCGGCGGCATGAAGCAGCGCGCGGCGATCGCCCGAGCGCTCATCATGGATCCGGATGTGCTGCTGCTGGACGAACCTTATGGCGCGCTCGATGCGTTGACTCGGCTGACGATGCAAAATGAGCTGCTGAAAATATGGTCCGGCTCCGGCAAGACGATGCTGCTGATTACGCATGATATCGACGAGGCGCTCTACCTGGCGGACAAGATCTTCGTGATGAGCGCAAGACCGGGGCAGATCGTGGAGACGATCAGGCTGAGCGAGCCGAGACCCCGCAACCGCAACAGCGACAGCTTCGCTGCGTACAGGCATCGAATCATGGGCCTGCTGGGCATAGAAGAATCCTGATATTCAAGGAGGGCGACAAGATGGCTAGAGCGGTATCTTCCATCACGGAGCTGATCGGCGACACGCCGATCGTACGGCTGAGAAGGGTGGCGTCCGAGACCGGCGCCAACGTGTACATCAAGCTGGAGTATTATAACCCCGGCAAGAGCGTGAAGGACCGGGCGGCGTACAACATGATCGTGACCGCGGAACGGGAAGGCAGGATTGCCCCGGGGAGATCGACGATCATCGAGCCGACTTCGGGCAACACCGGCATCGGCCTGGCGATGGTCAGCGCGGCGCGCGGCTATCCGTGCATTATCACAATGCCGGAGAACGCGACGAAGGAACGCGTCATGGTGATGCGGGCTTACGGAGCGCAGGTGTACCTGACGCCTGCTTCGCAAGGCATGAAAGGCGCGATCGAGAAGGCGCAGGAGCTGGCGGCAGGCATCGCCGGCAGCTTCATCCCGATGCAGTTCGAGAATCAGGCCAACTCCGACGCGCACCGGGGGACAACCGCCGTAGAAATCTATGAAGCGTTCGAAGGCAAGCTGGACGCGCTTGTCATGACGGCCGGCACGGGCGGCACGATTACGGGCACCGGGGAAGAGCTCAGGAAACGGCTGCCCGACTTGCGCATCTACGTAGTGGAACCGGCCGGATCCCCTGTACTGGCCGGCGGTCAGCCGGGCAAGCACAAAATTCCCGGCACCGGCCCGGGCTTCATCCCGGCCATTCTGAACACGTCGATCTATGACGAGATTTTGCACATTCAGGATGACGACGCGCAGGCGATGGCCCGCAACCTGGCCGCGAAGGAAGGCATCCTCGTCGGCGCATCCGCCGCCGCTGCCGCCTATTTCGCCGTCGAGATCGGCCGCGAGCTGCCTCCGGGCGCGAATGTGCTCTGCATCGCGCCGGACTCGGGCGAGCGCTATCTGTCGACGGACCTGTTCGCGATTCCGTAAGTACTCGCCTGGGCGTGCCCCAATAAGTACAGGAAGGCAAAAGCAGGAATTTTGACAATCGGACATGCGCTCGCGTGTTCCGTACGACCGTAGTCGGAGCTGTTCTTCGTTGCCACAATGGCAGCTTCGACTCTCGCGTCGTTCGCCCATTCGACAATCGCTTCTTTGGACGACAGCCCCGTATTTTCACGATACTTCACTTCGATCAGCATCTTCCGCATGGCTCCATAATCGATCACGACATCAATTTCCTTCTCCGTCCTAGCATCCCGATAATAACCGACGTGCGCAGCGTTCAAGAGACCGGATGCATGAACATGCTCCTCTGACCTCCAGTTTCAGATACGGCATTCGTCACTCGTCAACTTAACGTACCAGCGGAATCATCGCGCGCTTGCGCCGCTTGAATGTCGCCAGCTCCTTGACGCCGAGCGCCTGGAGAAATTCGGCGACACCTTCCCAATCATGCAGCAGATCTTCCGGAGCATGGGCATCGGAGCCGAACGTGAACGGCACGCGCAAGCGGTGCAGACGTTCAAGGATGTCCGCCGCGGGGAACCAGGCTTGGCTGGGTTTGCGCAAGCCCGACGTATTGATCTCCACCGCAATGCCAGCTTGTGCGATTACGTCCGCCGTCTCGTCCCATAGAGCGGAGAATGATCGGCTCGCCACCGCGCCCAAGCCTTTGACCGCGTCGATATGACCCAAAATGTCGAACTTTCCGCACCGCGCCGCTTCCTGCACGAGCCGGATATATCGCTCGTATTCCAGGTCGACGTCGAGGTCCGCCTGCTGCCATCTTCTCCTGTCGAACACGTGATAGCCGCCGAAGCCGAAGTAATGGACGGAGCCGATCACGTAATCGAGAGGATATTTCGCGTAGATGCCGCCGTACAGTTCCATTTGGCCTTGCAAATAATCCGATTCGACGCCCAGGCGAATATCGATGCGATCGCGGTACTCCTCCCGCAGCCGCATCATCTCGTCGATGTAGCGCGGGAATTCCGATCTGGCCATCGTCATCCCGGGCCGGGGATGGTCTTCCGCGGCGCCGAAGAACGGGCTGTGGTCGGACAGGCCGAGCTGGCCGATGCCGGCCGCGATCGCCGCTTCGATCATGTCGCGCAGAGAACCTGACGCATGACCGCATCGATCGTGGTGGGTGTGATAGTCGATTCTCAAATTGAACGCTCCTTGCCGGTTTATCCTTTAATTGCGCCGATCATGACGCCTTTCACGAAATACTTCTGCAAGAATGGATACACGAACAAGATCGGCAGCGTAGCCACGATAATGATCGAATATTTGATCTGCATGAGCGCAAGGCTCTTCTCTTCCCCGGGAAGCACGGAATCGGCAAGATTCGTGCTTTCTACCAATACCTTCACCAAATACAGTTGCAGCGGCTGCAGGTCTTTGTTCGGCAAGTAGATCAAGGCGCTGAAATAGCTGTTCCAGTGCCCGACGGCATAGAAAAGCACCAGCACGGCAATGATCGGCTTCGACAGCGGCACGACGATGCTCCAGAAGATCCGGATGTCGTTGGCCCCGTCGAGCTTGGCCGATTCGACCAGACTGTCGGGAATCGTGCTAAAGTAAGTTCGGGCGATGATCACGTACCAGACGCCGACCGCCCCCAGGATAATGAGCGCCCAACGCGTGTTGTACAAGCCGATGTTGTTCACCAGGATGAAGGTCGGAATGAGCCCGCCGTTGAACAGCATGGTGAACACAATCATGAGCGTAATCGGATGGCGGAGAACGAAGCTTCTGCGCGATAGCGGGTAGGCGAGCAGTATCGTCATCGTGACGTTCAAGGCCGTACCGCCGACGGTGTACCAGAGCGTGTTCGCATACGACTTCCAGATATCGGGGTTATCCAGCACCAGCTTATAGGCATTCAACGAGAACCCTTTCGGAAACAGCCATACTTCTTGCGCCGCGGCGGCCAGCGGGTCGCTGATCGACATGCTGAAGACGAAGACGAGCGGATACAAGCAGATCACGATGACGAAAATCATGATGATCGCAATGGCTGCGTCCGCCAGCCTCCCCGAGGTTGTCCGGGCATAGTTCATACAGTCTGCAAGCCTCCTCGAGCGGAAATTACCATAGCGATGTCTCCGTCAACCGGCGGCTCAGCCAATTGAAGACGACGATCAAGACAAAGTTGATGGTGGCGTTCATCAAGTCGACGGCTGCGGCAAAGCTGAAATCTCCCCCGACCAGCCCGATCCGGTAGACGTAAGAGGAGATGACGTCCGATACCTCGTAGGTGGAAGGCGTGTACAGCAGGATGATCTTCTCGAAGCCGATGCTCATCATGCGCCCCAACTGCAGCAGCAATAAAATGATGATGGTCGGCGCGATCCCCGGCAGCGTCACGTGGACAAGCTGCTTCCACCGGGAAGCGCCGTCGATCCGCGCCGCTTCGTACATTTGCGAGTCAATGCCCGCCAGGGCAGCCAGGTAGAGGATCGAATTGTAGCCGAAGCTCGCCCAGACGTCCGTCCCGATATAGATCGTGCGGAACCAGCCGGGCTCGCTCAAAAAATTGATCTTGGCAAAACCGAGCTTCTCCAGCGCGGTATTGACGATGCCGTCGTTGGGCGACAGGAACGTGATGGCCATGCCGACGATGACGACTACGGAAATAAAATGCGGCATATAGCTGACCGTCTGCACGACGCGCTTGAACGCATTTTTGCGAATTTCGTTCAGCATCAACGCGAAGACGATCGGAATCGGAAAGCTCCATAGCAGGTTGTATAAATTAAGCAGCAGTACGTTCTTGATAAGCCGGAATGCGTAGATCGAATCGAAAAATTGCTCGAACCACTTCAGGCCGACCCAGGGACTGTTCCAGATGCCTCTGCTTGGAGAGAAGTTCTTGAACGCCATCAGGACGCCATACATCGGCAAGTAATGAAAGATGATGAAGTAGGCGACGGCAGGCAGCACCATCAGAATCAAGTATTTGTCACTGACCAGTTGCTTGGCGAACTTGTAAAAGGCGCTGCCCCGAACGGGCGCCGAGTGTCTGGCCGGGGAAGCGGTCATTGGGCTGGGCATGGCGCAGATTCCTTCCTCTATCCGGGCAGGCAGGCGCCGCGCTGGCACGCCGCCCGCCCTCTATGCTTTACTTGTTGCTCATGAGTCTGTCGTATTGGGCTTGCCGGATTTTCAGCACGTCGTCGATGCCGATATCCTTGATCTGCCGGGTAAATTCATCCCACTTGTCGAGCGGTTCGTTGCCGAAAATGAATTTCGCCACCATCTCGTCTTTATAAGTTACAATATCCGTCAACTTGCGGTTGACCGCATCGAATTCTTCTTCCGTCGGGATGGCGAATTCGGCGACGGGAACGAGATAAGGCTGCACCAGCTTCGCCCGCTCCTTCAGGATGTCGTCCGTCAGCTTCAGCTTGGAGACATACTCCGATTTGAAGGTGGTCGGAATCAATTGCCATGCGCCGACGGAGCGGATGACTTCGACGGAGCCGAGTCCGTCCGGGTTGTTCGTGACGAAATCCGTCAGCTCCGGCTCCCCGTTCTTCATCTCATAGGTCTTGCCTTCGACGCCCAGCGTCATGCGCAATGCGTTCTCTTGGCTGTAGATGACGTAATCGAGCCAACGGAAGGCGGCTTCCGCGTTCTTGGAATCTTTATTGATGACTGCGAATCCATTGCCCAGCCAGGTCTTCTCGATATGGCCTTTGTATCCGTTCGGACCGGCCGGAGGCATCGTCATGACCCATTGCGCGCTGGCTTGGCCCGCTTCCCGCAGCTTGTTGGTCCACAGCGTATTGGATTCCTGCCATGCCAGCACGGCACCGGATAGACTGCGAATGATTTTGGAGGTGATCTGGTCTTTCTGGTTTACGGCGAATTCGATGTCGAGCAAGCCCTCTTTCACCAGCTTGTTCAGGAACGCCACCATTTCCTTCGCGCGGGGATCGAGCCATTCGTATTGAACCTTGCCGTTGGCATCCGGATAGAAGCCGTCGCTCGTACGCAGATGAAGTCCCCACGCATTTCCCCAATAATAGAGCTGGGCAACGCCGTTGTAGTTGGTCATCGGGATTTCGTCCGGCTTGCCGTTGCCGTTCGGATCTTTCTCTTTGAACGCTTTCAGCATGTTATACCAGTCGTCGACGGTCACCGGTTCCTGCAAGCCGAGCTGGTCCAGCCAATCTTTGCGGAGCAGCCAGCCGTACGGCCCTGCGGCAACCTCTTCGTCTCTTGTTCCGGAGAGGCTGAACGTCTGCCCTTCCGGCGTCTTCATCAGTGCGGGAAGCAGCGGCTTATCTTTAAATACTTTCGCCGCATTCTCGCCATACTTGGCGATCAGGTCGTCCAATTGCAGCAGCAATCCATCCTTGGCGTACTTGTATAAATCGAAGTTGGTCAGGATGATGTCCGGCAGATTCGTGCCGGAAGCCAGTCGGGTCTGCATGGCGGTCTTGAATTGGCTGTTCGGCACGACATCCCATTTGATCTTGATGCCGGTTGCTTTCTCGATCTCCTGCCATACCGGCAGGTTCTGGGCCAGGCTTGCCGCGGCGAACGGATTGTCGGGCGCCGCAACCGTCAGAGTGATCGATTCGTCCGTCACGATCGGCATCGGATTGTGCGGCCCTTCGGGTTCCGCCGGCGTACTGGAGACGGCTGCCTGGCTGGCTGAAGGCGTCGTCGTGCCGGGCTGAACGTCCTTGTTCGCGTCAGAAGGTGATGACCCCGACTTTGAGCATCCTGTCATCATGATGGTAATTAGCATGATTACGCTTACAATAGTGGCAGTTGTCTTTTTCATTGCCTTGCGTCATCTCCCCGTTATCATTCGTTTATTTCGTCCATTCTTCCATTCATTGCCCTGCATCGATCGATCGATGGCCTCATTGTATCGGAACCGGGGAGCCGGTGTATACGATCAATATGTGTTGTCGGCATATAGAAATTGACCTGATCGAACGCAAGGCGCGGCGCGGGGAGCGATCAATTTTTGAATTGGCCCGGTGTTACGCCCATATATTTTTTGAACAGTCTTCGGTAGGTAATGTCGTTGTCGAAGCCGACCTTCTGCGCGACTTGCAGGATGGTCGCATCTCCATTCAAGAATGGCTTGGAAGCCTCGATTCTGCGCCGGTTGACGTAATCGATGAAGTTCGAGCCGGTCTGGCTTTTGAAGTATCTGCTCAAGTAGGAAGTGGAGATGCGGAAAGCGTCCGCGACCTTGGTCAAAGACAAATTTTGATCGTTATAATGCGAATGGATATAATCCCTGATCTCTCCAATCAGCTGCACATTATGCTGATCCTTCTCTTGCGACAACAGTTGGGCGGCTTCCTCATACAGGCGCTCGATCGACACGATCATATCTTCCATCGTTTCGATCTGCATCATATCCTTCAGATGGACGGAAGGCGCCTGATTGATGTTGGCCTCTTCCAGCGCTTTAAAGGCGACGGCCGCGACATTGTAGCCCAGGTAACGTACGGCATTTGGCGAGAGGCGGTGCTTGTCCAGGTAGCGGCGGATCATCTCTCTGGAAATCTGCTTGGCGGTCCGCGCATCTCCGCCCTTCAGCACCCGGATCAATTGTTCTTCCTCGGCCAGGTAACCGCTCCAGTCCCGGTCGGCGTCTTCGGCGAATTCGTCGGCATGGACCAGGCTGCCGTCTTCCTTCAGGAACCGGTACTCGACGGCGCGCAGCGACTCCTCGTAGGAGCGGGGCAAGCCGTCCGGGCGAGTGCAGTAGGCGCCGACCCCGATCGACCGATAGGCGATGGAGGACGCGCGCAAGCATTCGCCGATGGCGAGGAGAGCGGCTTCCGCGAGTTCCTTCGTCTCGGCGTTCAGAATGACGGCTTTGCTGCGTTCGTCGATTTCAACCCAGTAGATCGTCACGCCAAGGTTCTCGAGCTCGGAACGAACCTGGTCGTAGAACGGCTCGGGAATGACTTGTTCTTCGCTTAACAGCAAGGAGGCGCAGACAAGATGCTCGTCCGGAAACGCGATATCCAGCATGTTCATGGCCCGCGGGAGACTGTCGTCGTGAACCGATTCCTTGCTCAGCAGCTTGAGCAGGCATGTATTTCGGGCCAGCGGCTTGTACAGGGAGATTTCCCGCTCGCTGCGTCCGGCGTCGGTCAGCATGGTGAATACGGCGTTCTCGAGGTAATGAAATTCGTTGCCCGCGGGCTGCTCGGGCAGCAGCTTGGAGCGAACCATGTGAATAATGTTGGCCAGCGGCCTGTAATTTCTCATCGCCAGAAGATACGACAAGCCCAGACCGATGCATAAATAGAAAAGCGATAATCCGATGGCGGCATTGCGGATGACGTGCAGCTTGGATAGCACAGTGCCGGTAGGAACGGCGATATAGTACGACCATCCGTAACGGCCCGGCTCCGAGCGGTAGATGGAGTATGGCTTGCCGCCCGCAAGCTTGATGTTATCGATGCCCGATGCTGCGGCAGGGTCCGAATACCGGTCTGCAATATAGGCGCCGATCTGCTCGTCGGGATTCACGCCGGTAACGAGATTTCCTTGTGCGTCCAACACGTAGATCGAGTTGTTCTCCGCCAGCGATGACTTGTTCAGCGTCTGCTGCAGCGTTTCCTCGCGGACATGCAGCAGCAATGTCGCCTGAAAGCGGGAGTCCGAGGGCGGCAGCGATTGGACGTAAGTGAGCAGCGAGTGCTTCTGGCCCAGCATGCTGACCTGTTCCGGCAGCAGGATCCGGTGGTTGTTTCGCACCTTCAGGTTTTGTTTCAACGTTTCAAGATCAATGCGGTCATAGTGCAGAAGGTCCAGAAAAAACCGCTCGAAGTTGTCTTTGCCAAGCGTGGAAAGCATCGTGTCTTTGCCGTTGAAATAAATGGATATCTGATCGATAAAGGGATGCGTGGATTTATAGATGTTCAATTCCTTCAAGCTGTTCAGCACCTCGCCGATGTCGACGCGGTCGTAGTTGAAGCTGCTCCCTTCCATATACATCAGCTTGGCAACCCATGGCATATAGGCGAGTTGAACGGCGAACGTGTCCAGCCCTTCGAAGCTCCGTTCCATGTCCTTGCGGGCGTCCTCGAGCAAGCCCAGGTACGTTCTGTTCGTCTGCGAGGCGACCGTGCTGGATGCCCAGTAATAGATCGAGATGCCGAACAGGGCGAACGGGATCATGAAGATCAGGATGTACGTAACAAGCGTTCTGACGAAGATGGAATTGCTGCGTTTCAGATAGGCAAGACCTTTCAAGGGCTTGTCCTCCTCCGTGATGTCTGTCATTGGAAGCGACTCGATTCGATCTTATTGCTGCGCGTGTCGTACGTTTGCAGGTCAGTTGACTGTATTCGCGCCGGGCCTTGCGATTCCTGCCCCCAGGTAAAAATGTGTATGCGCGGCAGCAAATATTGTTTGTTGACGCAAGAAAGGCAGCGTTTCATGATAAGGGGGCAGTGAACGCTTTTCCATTCAGCGCTTAGGAAGCGCTAACAAAGGAGAGGGATTCATGGGCAGTACTTGGAAAAGAAAAGGCATGTCGGGCATAGCCGTCTTCATGGCAGTACTGGTCGTCGCCGGATTCGCCATGCTGGCTGGTCCGGGAGCGGCGTACAGTCAGATGGGAAACGGCTTGAAGGGCGAGTATTTCGATAACGCCGATTTCACGGACCTTCAATTGTCCAGAACCGATGCCGCGGTCAACTTCGACTGGGGCTCCGGATCGCCGGACGGTTCCATGGGAGCGGACAGCTTCTCCATTCGTTGGACAGGGCAAATTCGCCCGCAATATACTCAGAAGTACGCTTTTTACGTTCAATTCGACGGAGGGGCCAGACTGTGGGTCAACGGAGAACTGCTGATCGACCAATGGTCCGATCAGACGGCGGCGGAATGGACCGCATCCATTCCCTTGACCGCGAACACAGATTACGATATACGGGTCGAATACGTCAACAACAACGGGAATGCGTCCATTAAGCTGCTATGGTCCAGTGCCGGCCAGGCGAAGCAAGTCATCCCCTCCTCCCGCATGAGCGAGACACCGCCTCTGATCAGCAGCGGCAAAACCGCGACCTCCCAAAGCTACGAGACCGGACATGGCCCGTCGTACGGCAACGATGCCGACGCCACCAACGCCAGCTACTGGTCGGCTTATCCTTACACGCAATGGTGGCAGATCGATCTCGGGGAGAGCTATGACATCAAGACGGTCCATATCCGTAACTACGTGGACGGGACCCGTTATTACCATTACGAAATTCTGGCCAGTCCGGACGGCACGTCCTGGACGACCATCGCCGCCAAGACGAATAACAATCCTGCGACAAGTGGCGGGGATACGTATTCGGTCAGCGGCGAGGGCCGTTACGTCAGAGTTAAGGTGACGTATAATTCAGCCAACCGCGGGACGCACATCAGCGATTTCAAAGTATACGGCTACAAGTCGTGCACCCTGTCCCCAGCCTTGATTACCGACGGCAAATCGGCCGAAGTCGAAGCTTTGCCCTCTTCGCCGGGAGATCCGATCGTCACGTACACGCAGACCGGCCACGAGCCGCACTATGCCTTGGACCCGATCGCCGACAATGGCAATTACGCCAGCGTGTCGCCCTACCACCATTACTGGCAAGTGGACTTGGAAGACAGTTATGAAATCAAGCAGATCCGCATACGAAATTACGCGGACGGAACCCGATACTATCAGTACACCATCTACGTCAGCAAGGATCAATTCAATTGGACGGAAGTCGCAGCCAAGAACGATACGTCCATCGCTGTCGATCAAGGGGACACGTACAATATTGACGCAGCAGGCCGCTACATCCGTGTAATGGGCACCTACAATTCAGCCAATACTGTGTTTCACATTACGGATTTCAAAGCTTACGGGTTCAGAGAGGACTTGCCGGTTCCTGCTCCTGCCGCGAATCGCAGCGCTTTGAGCATCATTCAGTCGTCGGACTACGACGCCGTGAACGGAATCACCTTCGCAGCCAGTCCGGATTCGACGCACGAATACGCTATCGGCAACGATTCTGTTGCTTCCAGCGCAACTGCGGCCGGCGACTATTTGCGTTTCGATGACCTGGACTTCGGAGCGGCGGGAGCGAACCAATTCATTGCCCGCGTGCACACGCCGAACGCAGACCCGGGCCAGCCTCAGGAAACGGTCAATCTGGAAGTGCGGCTCGATTCGCCGACCGGGACGCTGGTTGGGACGCTCTCTGCCTTCAAGCAATGGACCCGGAACAGCACGTTGGCCTGCGACATCAGCACAGTCACCGGCGTGCACACGGTCTATCTGGTGATCGGCAATCATTCGAGCAAAGGGCTCGGCATCAACTGGTTCCAATTCGCTCAGAAATCGCCACTCCCGACTCCGGCGCCCGCGCCTGCGCCGTTGCCTGCCCCGACTGCCTATAATGTGTACTTCGGCAATCTGCACAGCCATACCGGCTTCTCGGATGGCGTATCCGTTCCGGATGCGGCGTTCGATTATGCGCGGAACACGGCGGGGCTTGACTTCCTGGCTGTGACGGACCATACGAACCTGTTCGATCATGGTCTCGCCTGGGACCAGAGCTTGGAGTGGCGGGATCTGAAGCGTTCTGCCGATCGCAAGACCGTCGATGGAAGCTTTGTCGCGATCGCCGGCAGCGAGGTGACCTGGTACCCTTCGGATGGTTTTGGGCATATCAATACGTTCAACATAGACCATTTCATCAATACGTACGAAACCAAGTATAACAATACGGAAAATTTTTACGATTCCATCAAGCAATACCCCGCCTCCATCGTGGAGTGGAATCACCCTTGGGATGCGGATTTTGACGGATTTGCCCCCTACGATGCGGATGTGGACAAAGTCATGGACCTCATCGCGGTGCCCGCCAGAGCCGGAACCGTCGATTACATGAGTTATTACGTGGATGCCCTGGATCTGGGCTGGCATGTCGCACCGGCCGGCAACCAGGACAATCATATCGGCAATTGGGGGACGCTGGACAACCGACGGACGGCGGTGTTGACGGAAGAACTGACCCGGGAGCAGATCTTCGACGCAATCAAGAGCCACCGGGTGTATTCCACGACCGACGTGAACATGAAGATCATCTACAAGATCAATAACAGCATCATGGGTTCGACCCTTTCCGATCCGTCGACGCTGGACTTTACGGTCAGTGCGTTGGACCCCGACTCCGGGGACAAGATCAGCAAAATCGAGGTGTATACGGAAGGCGGGCTGTTGGCCGGGTCTTCTACATTCAATTCGAACAATGTCAGTTGGACCGGCTTTCAGGTCACAAACAATACGAAGAATTATTACTTTTTAAAGGTGATTCAGGCAGACGGTCAGTATGCGATTACAGCCCCGATCTGGACGGGAGCTTAGGGTTAAGGTTAAGGGATAATGGGCGGTCAGATGGGCTGAATCAAACTAAGGAGCTTTCGGGAGATCCGAGCGCGGCAGGCATTGCAATCGCCGCCGCTTGGATCTCTTCGTTTCGTGCGGCAGGGTTTCGGTTATTTGTGGCGAAAGAAAACATGGGTACGATGGCGAGGTTTTGATTGGGGAACCCTGAGCAGCAATTCAATAAAACTCAGCTTAAAACTTTTTTTGCCCCGTGTGTCGATTTCGTCGCGTGCCGTTCGTTGTATGAATAGAGGCGGGAGCGAGCAGGCGACTCTAATCGCAGGCGGGTCCGACCTATTAATATTGACGGAGAGGGGCAATAAGCCATGAGATTCATGATGATCGTCAAAGCGACAGCCGATTCCGAGGCAGGCATGCCGCCGAGCACGGAGCTCATCACCGCGATGATGAAGTACAACGAGGAACTGGTGAAAGCAGGCGTCCTGCTCGCAGCGGACGGGCTGCATCCGAGCGACGGCGCGATCCGTATCTCCTATCCCGAGCCGGGCGGCAAGCCCAGGGTGATGGACGGTCCGTTCACGGAGACGAAGGAACTGATCGCCGGGTATACGCTGATCGAAGTGAAATCGCGCGAAGAAGCGATCGAATGGGCTATGCGCATGCCGGACCCGCACGGCAACGGGCAGGGCGTGATTGAGCTTAGGCAAGTGTTCGAGACACCGGAGCTGACGCAGGATGAAGATCTGATCGCGACCGAAGCCCGCTTGCGCAAGCTGACGGAGGAGCGTCTGCGTCCGTGACGATGACGAGGGAGGGCGTTGTTCGCAAAATAGACGCGATCTGGCGCATCGAATCCGCGCGTATCATCGCCGGACTCGCCCGGATGGTGCGGGATATCGGCCTGGCGGAGGATATGGCGCAAGACGCGTTAATCGCGGCGCTGGAGCGCTGGCCGCAGGAGGGCATCCCGGAGAAGCCGGGCGCCTGGCTCATGACGACGGCCAAGCGTCGGGCGATCGACCAGTTCCGCAGAAGCAAGCTGCAGGAGCGCAAGTACGAGGAAGCGGGGAGAGAGCTGGAAGAGCGAGGCTATTCGTCGGACTACGATGCCGTGCTGGAGAGCGTCAACGGCGATGTGGGCGACGATATGCTGCGGCTGATCTTTACGACTTGTCACCCGATCTTGTCGCCCGAGGCCCGCGTTGCTTTGACGCTGCGGCTGCTGGGCGGCCTGACGACGGACGAGATCGCGCGCGCGTATCTGGTCGGCGAGTCGACCGTCGCCCAGCGGATCGTGCGGGCGAAGCGGACGCTTACCGAAGCCAACGTGCCTTTCGAAGTGCCGGAAGGCGCAGAGCGGGCCGCCAGAATGTCTTCGGTGCTCGAGGTGTTGTACCTGATGTTCAACGAAGGCTATGCCGCGACATCAGGGAACCACTGGATCAAGCCGGTGCTCTGCGAAGAGGCATTGCGGCTGGGGCGGATCTTGGCGAGCATCGTGCCGGATGAGCAGGAGGTGCACGGATTGGTCGCGCTCATGGAGATCCAATCGTCCCGGTTCCTTGCAAGGGTAGGCCCGACCGGCGAGCCGATCCTGCTTCTCGATCAGAACCGGGCGCTCTGGGATCATCTGCTGATTCGCCGCGGGCTGGCTGCGCTGGCACGGGCGGAACGCATCGATCGCGCATTCGGCCCTTACACGCTGCAGGCTGCGATCGTCGCGTGCCACGCGCGGGCAGGCTCGGCGGAGCAGACGGACTGGGTGCGCATCTCCGCATTGTACGATGCGCTCTCGCAAGTCGCGCCGTCCCCTGTCGTCGAGTTGAACCGCGCGGTGGCGCTGTCCATGGCATTCGGGCCGGCGGTCGGCCTGGAGATCGTCGACGAGCTGATGCGGGAGCCCTCCCTGAAGACGTATCATCTGTTGCCGAGCGTGCGAGGGGACTTGCTCTCGAAGCTGGGGCGCCACGCCGAGGCGAGCGAGGAGTTCTTGCGGGCGGCGACCTTGACGCGCAATGTGCAGGAGCGCGCCGTTCTGCTCGGACGCGCGGCTGCGAGCAATGCCGAAGCGGCTGCGGCGAACGAATCGAACGGCAAACGAATCGAACCATGAGGAGAGGGGATCGTCAAATGAATCTGGCGCAATCTAAAGACGGAACGAAGATCGCCTTCGAGAAGATCGGCAGCGGCGAGCCGTTGATTCTGGTGGACGGCGCCCTGTGCGACCGCGCATCGGGTCCGAACAGACCGCTGGCCGCGCTGCTGAAGAAGGATTTCACCGTCTATCTTTACGATCGCAGAGGCCGCGGAGACAGCGGAGACTCCGCACCGTACCGCATCGAGCGCGAAGTGGAGGATCTCGAGGCGCTCGTTCAGGAAGCCGGAGGTTCTGCATTCGTCTACGGGATCTCGTCCGGCGCCGCACTCGTGCTGGAGGCTGCGAGCCGGCTGTCGTCCATTCGCCGCATTGCGCTGTACGAAGCGCCGTTCGTCGTAGACGGCAGCCGCCGACCGGTGCCGGCCGATTACTTGGGCAAGATGAACGAACTGCTCGCAGAAGGCCGCCGCGGCGCCGCGGTGAAGCTGTTCATGGGCAAGGGCGTCGGCTTGCCTGCGCCGGTCGTCGCGATGATGACGTTTATGCCGGCATGGTCCAGACTGAAGAAGATCGCGCATACGCTGCCGTATGATACGCTGCTCACGATCGAGCATCAGCAGGGCAGAGCCTTTCCCGCGAGCCGCTGGGTTTCGGTGAATGTGCCGGCATTGACGGTGGTTGGCGGGAAGAGCCCTGCCTGGATGCGCAACGGGATGGCGGCACTGGCAGAGGCGCTTCCTCAAGCCAGGCCGTACACGCTGGAAGGTCAGACCCACATCGTGAAGCCGGCGGCGCTCGCACCTGTATTGAAGCAATATTTCAGCGAACATTCGGAATAATTGCGCAAGCCAACCCGGAAACGAAAGGGAGGAGACGGTCAAATGGTGAAATTTCAAGCGGTTGTGGAACTCGCAGGAAAGACTGCGACGGGAATCGAGGTGCCGGCAGAAGTCGTGGAAGGGCTCGGCAAAGGCAAGCGGGTGCCGGTTGTCGTGACGATCGGCAGCTACGGCTATCGCTCGACGATCGCTTCGATGGGCGGGCGGTTCCTCATTCCGCTGAGCGCGGAACATCGGGCCGGCGCGGGCGTAGCGGCAGGAGACGCCATCGAAGTCGGCATCGAAGTCGACACGGAAGTGCGGCAGGTGGCCGTGCCGGACGATCTGCAGGCAGCGCTCGCTGTCGAGCCGGCGGCCGGCGAATATTTCGGCAAGCTGTCCAACAGCAACCAGAGCAGAATTGTGCTGAGCGTAGAAGGCGCCAAGACGGCCGAAACCCGACAGCGCCGCATTGAGAAAGCCATTGCCGCGCTTCGGGAAGGGAAGGTACTTTAAACTCTGCGAGGGAGACTTCATTCGGCCATTTCGATATTCTCGCATTGCCCGAGATGGATCGGTTCGCTCGTCATTTCGAACACATTGCCCGCGACGAGACCGCCGGTCAATCCGTCGAGGCTGATCCCGCGGAGACCGTTGCCTCTCACGCGGTTATCGGCGAAGCGGAAGCCTCGATGCGTTCCGGACGCGGAAGATTCGCTCTCGGTCATCAGCGCGAGCGCCGACGCCTGGCGATAGGTGCCTGCGTGCAGGCCGCAGTCGAGGAACACATTGCGCTCGATCGCGACGTCGCGAGTGCAGACGGATTCGCGCCAGCCTACCGCGCAATTTACATGGATGGCCGTGCCTGTGCAACTGTCGAAGGTGTTGTCCGATATTTCGACTCCGCGCGTTTGTACGAGAATGGCGCGCGCGCGATTGTTGCGAACGACGCTGTGACGGAAGCGCAACTGCGCCAGGCGCGAAGCGTTCGCCAGCAAGTCGTCCGCGCTCAGCCGTGCCGGCAGCGGATTCACGAACTGCAGCAGCACCCGGTTTTGGCCGGAAGGATGCTGACGGGCAGCCGCCACGAATGCCTCGGCATAGGGCTGCAGCGTTGCACGGTCGGTCAGTTCCAGTCGATCGCCCGTCTCGGGCCGCTCGGGATATTCCGACTGGATATCCGCTTCGATACTGCACAGTAAGGTGCGATCGTCCAACTGCTCCAGAATGTCCATATAGAAGCCGTGTACGTTGGTCGCGTCGTCTCCCATGCCCTCGAACAGACATTCGTCGAAATGAATGAGCCCGCGGCAGCCGATGAAGTGCGTCGCATCCGTGTTGGTGCTCATCACGCGTCCGCTGCCCGGCAGACGGCGTACATGCAGCTTCCGCATCGTCACATCTCCACAGCCGTGGCCGATGACGCCCATGCCGGGCGCGGCATAGATCGCCGTCGCTTCCAGTTCGACGCGATCGCAGCGGTAGAGCAGGATGGCCGCCTTATAGTTCATGATGTGGCGCATGACAACTCCGGTGCCGCCGGGCCGGGCCGCGCCTGCCGATGCCAGCCGTTCCGCATAGCGTCCCTTCAGCCGAATGCGCAGCAACTGCGGTGCTATCAGTTCGGTCGATTCGGCGCAGTGAAACCAGTCGATTGCGCCGCGCAGCGGGTGAAGGGCTTCGGGCGAGTTGTCGAAGTCCATCAAGGCGGCGACAGGAACGCCCGAGCGAACGGGATAAGCCGGCTCCACACGGACATCGATCGTTCCCGCGTCCGGATCGACAGAGACAAGGCGACCCTGCGAAAACGGCGGGCGGAACCAGTCGATCTTGACATTGCGTATGACGACATGCCCGCATTCGCGGAAGGAAAAGGGCTGAATCAGTCCATGGAACCGAAGCGTCGCGCCGCCGAAGTCGAGTTCGATCGAAGGAACTTCCGCGATATCGATCCAAATATGTTTGTCTACGGTGTTCTCGCCAAGATCCCATGCACCATCTCCGCCCATCAGCCGTTCGAAGTCCCGGATCGCTGCGGGGTGTCTGATTTCATACGTACCGGATAGGAACCGGAATCTCCGAACGCCGGCCGCCAGACCTCTGCAAATCCACTGTGGAATCACAGACGACATATCCTCGCCCGTATCGGACTCGATCCCGAATGCCTCCGCGTCCCATCGATCGCCGCCCGCGCGTGGTTCCGTCCGTTCGCCGCCGATCCGTTCTTCATCCTTCTTCAAGCCCGACCCCCCTCTCTGTTTCCAGGAAGACGACGCCTGCAGCAGGAACTTCCAACTCGTGCAACGATCCTTCCTTCAGTTCGGCCGCCCGCTCTGCAACGAGTCTCCCCCGGCAGTCGACAATGCGGATGCGGCAGCGCCCCAGCGGCGATTCGGCACGCAAGGCAAGCCGCTCGTCCAGCGTGCCGTTCACCAGCAGGTACGACGCATCCCCGGCGCATAACGGTATGACGATATTTGCTTGATAAGCGGCATACACCACCTTCCCGTCAACGGCGGCCCGCACGAGCGGGTACAGCAGCTCCGGGTGCAGGGGAGCCAACTTGCCGGCAAGGAGCGTCTCGCGATGCTGCCGCCACAATCGCAGCCAGAAGGCGAGCATGTCGCTGTGATCGTCCGGCAATCGGTCAAGGCGAACCGAGATTTGCGGCACCGCAAACAGGACATTGATCAACTGCAGCGCTGCCGACTCGACCGGTTCCTCCGGATGCCACATGACCATGTCGGAATGGACCGCGGTATTGCCTGAGAGGAGACGGAGATCGATCGTCCGCACGCGGTTCGTCACCGCGTCGGCAGGGCAATCGGCCGCGCGCAGCAGGTTGCCGTATTTGCGCATGAGCGGCCCGGTATAGCTCTGGCGGAATTCGATGAGGAAGTCCGGCTTGCGCGCGCGCAAGCCGTCGATGACGTCACTCAACAGCCGGTCCACGGCGGCGGGCACGGACGCGTAATCCATCCCGGGGCGCATGGCCGCGGGTTCAGGCTCGCCGCCTCCCGCCGCTTCGGCGTTGTCCGGCAAACGGAACGTGTCGACAAAATCGAGCTTCAGCCCGTCCAAGTTCCATTCGGATACGGCGCGGTCGTAAGTTCGGATCAAATAGTCGCGCACATCCGGATAGCGAGGGTCGAGCACGCCGGCGCCGAGCGAATCGATCTTGTAGAGCAGCTTGCCGCCAAGCGAAGACCAGACGCGGCTATTCCGGCCGATGAACGGAACCGAGTACCACAGCAAATAAGCCATGCCGCCTTCGCGGACCCGGGCAACGTGCGCGGCCATGTCGGGAATTTTGCCGGCAGCCGGCTCCCAGTCGCCGCAGTAGGCGTAGCCGCGGCTGTTGTCGCTTGTCTGCCAGCCGTCGTCGACGATGACCGCTCCGCAGCCAAGCGCCCGAGCCCGCTCGCATTCCGCTTCCAGCTCGCCCGCGTCCAGTTGCTGATGGAAGCCGTACCAGGTCGAATAGACCGGCTCCAGCGCGACCGTCGGCACGCCTGCCGGTCGATGTTCCGGCATCGCGCTCCACCACTGTTCTACACCCTGCAGCGCTTCGTAGTAGGGCACCTCCCGGCAATCGACCCGCAGTTGCGCCCGATACTCTCCGCCCGGCAACGGGACGCACGCCCCTTCGAACAGCGTAAAGCTGCAGATAAGCTCAGCCGTCTCCTCATGTACGCCGACCTGCATCGTCAGCGGCTGAAGCGTATCCGAGAACGCCAGGGTCATCCGGTTGCGTCCCGTGTTGCCGATCAGGCAGCCGACGGGCGAGTTGTAAGTCGCGCGCGTCCGTATGCCGTTCGCCCAATCGGCCTTCAGTCCGCGTTCCCGGCCGGCGCCGGGATGCCAATAATGTTGAATATCATGGATCGGATGCCGCCATACGATTCGTATCGGCGGCGGCACCGCGGCTGCGTCTGCCCATCGGAGCGACAGCTCGACCTGCTCGACGCCGCCGTCGTCCATCCGGCAGATCAGTTCGGCGGCTGCCCCCTCCGGAACGCCTTCCCACGTGAATTCATGTCTATGCACGATAATTCGCTCGCTCCTTGTCGCTGATTGATACGGCGCCTGCACATCCGCCCCCCGGACAACTGCCGGCGGGCGGATAGGGGACTGCGTGCCATTTTGAAAGTTACCGATTGGCGATCTTGGCCTGGTACAGCTCAGTCCATGCTTGCTCCACTTCCGCGAGCCCGAGCTTGTCTGCTTCCTCGATGAACTTGTCGTACAACTGCATGGCGGCTGCTTCATCCTTCGCGAAAATCATCTTCGAGTAATAGCCGGCGTACAGATCGATGATCTTCTTCTCGGTGATGCCGACCTTGCTTGTCGGATCGAGGTTCAGACCGGACAGATCGGGATTATACTCGACGTACGAGCCGAACATCTTGTTATATTCGGTGAACTTCGGATCGCTGGCATCCCATTCCGGCATGTTCCACCATGTCGAGTTGGCCGCGAGCCAGTATTCGGACAACCCGTTCAACTCGGCCACGCCGGACCAGTCCGCTTGCTTATCCGTCCAATAAGCCGGCAGATACGTCGGCTTGCCGTCGACCACTTTGTAGTGGGGGCCTTGCGCCGCATCGACGTAAGTGTCTCCTTCGACTCCCCATTTCGTCAGCTTGTGGCCTTCCTCGGAGGCGAGGAAGCTCAGGAATTGGATGGCGCGCTGCGGGTCCTTGTTCGTCTTCGGGATCGCGATCGCCGTCCATCCGCTGCCGTCGCGAACTTGCTTGTACGTCGGGAACGGCGGAACGATCGTATAGGACGTATTCGGATTGTCCGCGGGCACCTTCGTGCCGTCGCCGATCGTGAACACGTAGGAGACGGCGTCGCCGTTGTTGATTTTCTGTGTAAAGATGTCTTTGGTATCGATGTACGAATCCTTCGTGAGCAGCCCTTTGACCGCCAGGCGGTTCAGAAACTTGACGACGTCCCGGTAATCCGATCCGCGCAAACCGGACTTGATGGACTCGCCGTCCTTGTACACGGGTTGTACGCCGAACATTGGGCCCGTGCCCAGCGTGACGATGCCGGCATTGTTCAGATGTGCGGAATTCTGAATGTTATTGGCATTCGTGTAGAGGCCGATCTTGTCCTTGTGGGCGGCTTGAATTTGCTCCAGCGCGCTTGCGAAGGCGTCAGGAGTCGAAATGTCGGGCTTGCCGATCTCTTCCCAGTAGTCCTGGCGAATCGACCATGTCGGCTGGTTGGAGCCGATCAGCGCATTGTACTTGCGTGCCTCTTCGACGTATTGCTCTCCTTCAATGAAGCTGACAAGCGCGTACGTCTTGCCGTCCTTCGCCTTGTAGTTGGACAGCGCCTCCTTCGGAAGGGAAGCGGGCATCTCGGGCGCGTACTGCTCGATCAGTTCTTCGAGCGAGTACAGCATGCCGCCGTCAATCATTCGCTGCAGCGCCGGGTCGGCCTTGTCCAGCAGGACGAAGTCCGGCAGCTCGCGGTTCGACAGCATGATGTTCATCTTCTGGTTGTCGTCAGATACCGGCTTTGTGATGTTGAGTGTGACGCCGGTGGCGTTCGTGATGTTCTTGGCTGCGGGATCGGACCAGTCCAGCGCGTACCACGAGAAGTTCACGAACATGTCGAACGAGATGGGGGCGGCGGGCTGCTTCTGCGAATCGGGCGCTGCGCCGGATGAAGAAGCGGGCGGAGACGAGGACGCTGCGGGCGACGCGCTGCCGCCGTTGTTCGACGAGCAGGCTGCGAGCAAGCAGGCGACGATCGTCAGGACGAGCGCGGCGGATCGATACGACTTTCTTCTGTTGCTTGTCATTTCGTGTTGACCTCCTGTATTGTTCATCTATTTTAACTTTCCGGCCGCGGGACTGCCAGCCGGTCAAGCTAAAATCTCGCTAAGCCTTGATCGAACCGACCAGCATGCCTTTCACGAAGAAGCGTTGAACCATCGGATACAACAGCGTGATGGGCAAGACGGAGACGAACAATGTCGCGTAACGGAGCGATTCCATCGTTACCTTCGACTGATGATTGCCCAGATACTGCTGGATCTGCTGCTGCGCCTCGCTGAGCGAGAGCAGCCGAATGAGGATGACGGGCAGTGTCTGCAAGCTTTCCTTCGAGATGAAGAAGGAAGGAATGAAGTAGTCGTTCCAGTGATTGACGCCGACGAACAGCGAGATCGTGGCGATCACGGGTGTCGACAGCGGCACGACGATGCGGAAAAACACATAGAGCTCGTTGGCCCCGTCGATGTGCGCCGATTCGAACAGTTCTTTGGGCAATTCGCGGAAAAACGCCATGAACAGCAGGCAGTGAAAGAACGTAAACAGCGAGGGCAGGATGTACACCAGGAAGCTGTTCAGCAGATGAAACGCATCGAGCACGAAGTAGAGCGGAATGAGTCCGCCGGAAAAGTACATCGTCACGACGGCCAGTCCCAAATACAACCGCCTGCCCTTCAGCTTCTGCTTCGTTAAGGCATAGGCGGCCATCGCGGTGACGGCGACGGCGGAGACGGTGCCGACGAGCGTGCGGGCAACTGACATGCCGAGCCCGGTCAGCATGTATTTCTGTTTGAATACCATCGAATAATTTTCCAATGAAAACACTCTCGGATATAAGTAGATATGGCCGCGCGCCGCGTCCGCTCCGTCGTTCAATGAGTTGATCAGCACGTAATACAGCGGATAGGCCGTTGCGACGAGCAGCAATGCCGATAGAATGACGGCGCCGGCGTTGACCCATCGGTCTTCCCTCGTCAGGCGAATAGCGTTCATGCACGGGTTCCTCCTTGGCAGCGCAGGCGCTAGAATATGTTGCTGCCGTTCAGTTTTTTGGCGCCCCAGTTGGCCGCGATCAGCAGCACAAGCGATATGCACGATTGGAACAGGTCGACGGCCGTGGCGAACGCATATCGCATCTGAAGCAAGCCGTTGTCCAGTGTGAAGTAGCCGAGTACATAAGAGGTGTCGCGATTAAAAACGTTGCCGAGCAAATAAGACTGGTTGAAGTTGGAGCCGCCGTACATCAAGCTGCCGATGTTCAGGATGAGCAGCACCATGATCGTGCCCCGGATGGCCGGCAAGTTGATATGCCAGATCGTGCGCAGCCGGCCTGCGCCGTCCACCTTGGCCGCTTCGTACAGGTCGGTATTGATGCCGGCGATGGCTGCAAGGTAGATGATCGCGCCCCAGCCGGTCTCTTGCCAGATGTCGAGCGCGGCGGCGAGCGACCAGAAATGCGCGGGATCGGCAATAAATTCGATCGGCTGCTCGATCAGTCCGAGGCTTTGCAGGGCGCCGTTAATCAGGCCTTTCGGGTCAAGGAAGATCATGGCCAATGTGGCAATGATGACATAGGACAGAAAATGCGGCAGCGTCGTCAGCGTCTGTGTCCATCGCTTGAACCGCGCCAGCGGCAGTTCGTTCAGCACGAGCGCGAACGCGACCGGCACGAGGAACGTCAGCAGCAGCTTGATGGAGCTCATCACAAGCGTGTTGCGCAGCGCCTGGTGGAAGCGGTAATCGCCGAACATTTCACGGAAGTGTTCAAAGCCGACCCAGCGCCCGCCAAGCAAGCCCTTCAGCACGTCGTACTCCTTGAAGGCGATTACAATTCCGAACATCGGCAGGTAGCTGAAGACAAGCAGGGTCAATAGAGCCGGCAATACCATCAATTGCAAAATAAGCTGGTCATTCCAACGCCGAAACTCAATCCATTTGCGAAGTTGCATTCGTTGCTCCCCTTCCTTGACCCTTATTGTAAGCGGCGGGCTCCTTCGGAATCAGTAGATTATTTTTGGGAATGGTTGACGATTTCTAGCACTTTGGTTGAAGGGGGCAGTTTCCATGGACGGGGCCTGCGGCATCCCCTACAATGAAGAAGGAGGGATGACGGATGGCGCTGGCGCATCGCTTCAGCTTCAGATCGAAAATGTTTCTGTCGTATATGTTGATCGTGCTTATACCGGTGTCGATCTGCGCGGCGTGGGTGTTCAATCAGGTCGTCCTGCCCATACGGGGCGAGCGATTGCAGGCGATCGAGCAGACGATGGACGGCCTGCGTTCGGGCGTGATGGCGGCGACGGACGACATCGAGAGAACCGGCTATCTGATCTCTACCAACATCGTGCTGAAGAAGGCGCTGCTCAAGCGCTACTACGACGAATCGGAAATTATCGAAGTCATGAATACGTCGATCCAGTCGCTGCTGTCCTGGTTCTCGGCCACGCACCTGGATTACGGACGCTTTCACTTTTTGACGGTCAACGAGACGCTGCCTGAAAGCGATTTCTTCATCCCTGCGTCAGTGGTATCCTCGGCGCCGTGGTTTGCGCTCATGCAGGATCGGCTTAATGACGCTTATCCATACTGGGAGCCCTGGCACATTCGAAGAGATTATCCGTACGGCAAATCGGACGGGAGCCCGGTCTATTCGATGTTCTATTCGATTAACGAGAATTATCCGGACGAAGTATCGTACCTTGAATTCGAAGTCGATATCGATCGCCTGTATGCACGGCTCGACGATGCTGCGCTCGGCCAGTCCGGCTTCGTGGCGGCGCTTGCCTGGGACGGCAGCAGCCGGAGATTGCCGTCTCAAGCAGACGGGAAGGCCGAGCCAATCATCGGAATGCCCGTCTTCGCGAACGCGGACTTGTCCGTTGAGACGACCGGGACGCTGTCCTACGGCGGAGCGAGCTACCGTTACCTCATCAAGCCGATCGAACGGCTGGGCACCTCGTTCGTCGGCATTGTGCCGGAAGCCGAACTGAACGGTCCCTGGCATGCGACCCGCAACGTATTTTTGCTATTGATTGCAAGTCTGACCGTACTGCTCGCTGCGCTCAGCTATTGGCTGGCATGGCTGCTGATTCGGAAGGTGCAGCGAATCGCGGCGGGCGTTCGCCGCATCCGCAACGGCAACTTCGACACCCGGATCGAAGCCCGCGGCGAGGACGAGATCGACGGGCTTGCCCGCAACGTCAATGCGATGGCCGGCCAGATCGGGGAATTGATCGAGCGGGTGTACAAGTCGCAAGTGACGCAGAAGGAAGCGGAGCTCCGCGCGTTGCAGGCGCAGATTCACCCGCACTTTCTGTTCAATGCGCTGGAAACGCTGCGTATGATGGCGGAGACGCAGGACCAGAGGCGGTTGTCCGACGCTATCGCCGCGCTTGGCGGCATGATGCGTTATAATCTGGCTCAAGGACGCGAAATGATCGATATGGCGACGGAAATCGAACATCTTCGCGATTATGTGCATATTCACAATTTGCTCAACAACAATCGGATTACGCTCGTCGTGGATGCGTCCGATGCGCTTGACGATTACAGAATGCCGAGTCTGCTGTTGCAGCCGCTCGTCGAGAATAGCATTCTGCACGGCATGAAGGGACTGGTCGGCCGGCTGACGGTGCGAATCGAAGCGGCTGCGGCGACGCACGCGGACGGCACGCCGCTGCTGATGATCCGCGTAGCGGACGACGGCGTCGGCATCCAGCCGGAGCGTCTCGCTCTGCTGCGGGCAAGGCTGGCAACGGTATCGGCGACGGCAACGCAGGAAACGGCGAATCTCGCGCCGGAAGCGCCGGGGCCGTCATTGAACGGATCGGGAAGGGGCGGAGGCGTCGGCCTGGGGAACATCGCCGACCGCATTCGCCACGGATTCGGCCCGACGTTCGGATTGACGTTGGAGAGCGAGGAAGGGCGGGGGACGGTCGTCACGCTGTCGCTGCCGGCGCGTCCGCAGGCCGAGAAGTTCGAATGGGCATAGAGATGACGGACGACGGACGAAGCGACGGGACGCAGGGGCACTTTTTCAGAAGATAAGAAAGTATAAGTTGGAGGACCTGGTCGGTGTTCTGTCCTTTTTCTAGGTGCTTTATACAAGTTCTCGACGATTAACTGCATTTATCCAGATAATTTAACCATTTCTCAGCATAAAGATCGAAATAACTGCAATTGTCCAGTTAGGGAAGCATCTGCATCGATAAAGCCGGATTCATCCAGATAAATAAATGTACTTTTCCAGTTAACCTCCCCATACTGCTCTATCTTCGATAATTTTAATGTACTTTTCCAGTTAAATGATCATGCCGTCTTCATCAATAAAGCGTTTCAAACGAAACGGGGCGGCAAAGCCGGTTTACTTGACCATGCGGGCAATGAATGGAGGCGGCTGGGCGATGCGCCAATATCAGGTCATGATTGTAGAGGACGAAGACATCATACGTACAGGCATTCGCAAGCTGATCGGGGAGATGGACTTGCCGATCCGCGGCGTCAGCGAGGCGAGCAGCGGCAGTGTCGCGCTGGAGCTTATGCGTCAAGAACCGGCGGATATCGTGGTGACCGACATTCGCATGGACGACGGGGACGGACTCGCGCTCATCCGCAGCATGGCGCACGCCGGCATGCGTGCCAAATCGATCATTTTAAGCGGTTACGGCCAGTTTGCCTATGCCCAGCAGGCGATTACGCTCGGCGTCAGCGAGTATTTGTTGAAACCGGTCAAGCGCAAGGCGCTGCGCGATGCGTTGGACAAACTGATCGCGCAGATGGAGACGGAAAGCGCAAAGCCGGGAGACCGGCTGCCGGAAGAGCGGGGGCCCGAGATCGAGTATCGTCATCTGCTGGCTGTATCGATCTATGCCGACGGCGGTCCGGTATCGGAAAAGCTGCGCGCATGGCCGTGCCGCAAGCTGGATGCCGACGGGCGCGAGGCGGTCGTCTGCGCCTACGCGGCGCCTTCGCGATCTGGCGGTTATCCGGCGCTGCTCATCGGGACGGATGACGCTGACGCAGCGGAAGGGCGGGGGCTGCATGCGATCATCGCGGAGGCGCTCCGGAACGAAGGTGTCGAAGCATTCGTTGGCATCAGTGAACCGCTGGCCGGGAAATCAGCCGCAGACCGGCTGCCGCAGCTATACGAACAGTCTGCGGAGGCGCTGGATTATCGGTTGCTGAAGGGCGGGAATGGCTTCTATTATGCCGATGTATGTACGCCCCCGCCGCCGATATCCGCGCCTAGCCTGTTCGCACAATCGATCCGAAGCACGCTGCAGGACGGCGACGGGCCCGCGTTGTCGGATGCGGTCGGCGAATGGCTGCGCTTCATGCTGGGCAGGCGCGAATCGACGCCCACCCGCATCATCGAGCCGCTTCACCATCTGCTGGCGTACGCCTCCTTCGTCTACGGCGGGGGAAGCGAGGCGTTGGCCGGACTGGACGAGCTGGTTGGCATGTACCGCAGCGCCTCGGACATCGACGAATTCCGGACGTGCGTGCTTGCGCGGTTTTCCGCCGCGCTGGATGGTGCGGCATCCCGTTCTGCGCCCCATGACAGCAGAGCGATCTCGTTCATCATCAGCTTCCTGGACCGGCATTACGAACGGGATATTACATTGCACGACGCTGCCGGTCAGGTCTTCATGAACCCGAGCTATTTCAGCACGCTGTTCAAGAAGAAGACGGGCATTAATTTCATCCATTACCTGCAGCGGTTGCGCATCGAGAAGTCGAAGGCGCTGCTGGCCGACCCGAGGTTGAAGGTGTACGAGATTGCAGCCCGGACCGGGTTCAAGGATGAGAAGTATTTCTTTAAAGTGTTCAAGAATGTGACCGGCATTACGCCCAACGAATATCGGGATCGACGGACGATGTGAGAACTGAAGGATAATTAAAAGCGGCATCCGCCCCTCGTTTACATGCCTGCCCCGCATGCGGTATGCTTATCTTACACCATGGGAGGCGGGCTATTTGCAATGGATGCGAATCGTGCTCAGGCACGTTGCGGCTTACAAGCTTCTAAGCTTCATTTTCCTCTTAAGCTTGCTAATAGAAGTCGCCTATTCGGTGGCAGCGCCGCTCAGCTTGCAGTATCTGGTGGACGACGCGTTCGTTCCGAAAGATATCCATATGTTCCTTCTTATTCTGGCTCTCCTGTGCGGCGGGGGCCTGTTGCACATTGGCGCCGGCATCGCCGGCGATTATTCGCTCGGCAAGCTGAGCGGCGAGACGGTCCGCACGATGCGGACGGATCTGTTCAACCATCTGCTGCGCCAATCGATGCCGTTCTACCAGCGATATCGCGTCGGCGACCTGGTGGCCCGCTTCTCGGGGGACATGGCTTCGATCGAACGGGTAATTCGCGGGGCATGTCCGTACTTCTTGCGGCAATCGCTGGGCGTACTGCTCGGGGTTGCGATGCTGTTCATGATCGAGTGGAAGCTGACCTTGGCTGTGATGGCCGGTTCCGCGCTGATGTTCGTCGGTCCCAGGCTGCTCCAGCGCCGCGCGGAGAACGCCTATGCCGGATACAAGGAAGCGCAGGAGCGCTTCTCCAATACGATCGACGAATTGGTCAAGGGTCATCGAACGGTCAAGAGCCTGCATCAGCAGGGGCGGTTCCGGGAGAAAGCCCGTCGTCAGATCATCGAGATGTTCACGTTCGGCATGAGGTCGCATATGACCGATTCGTGGATGGAGCGGCTGCCGCTGGCGGCTTTGATGGTGTTGAACGCCCTGATGATCGGCATCGGAGGATATCTGATTATCCGGGATGAGATGACGGTCGGCGCGTTCATGGCGTTCTTCACTTTATTCATGAGCGTGGGACAAGCGGGCTCCGCTCTGTCGCACCTGATTCCGAATCTGATCGAATTCGGGGTGAGCTTCCGGCGGATCGGAGAAGTGCTCGCGCAGCCGCCATCCGTTCCCGAAGCCGATGAACCGGTGGAATGGCCTGCCGCGGTCCGCGAGATTCGAATGGAGCATGTGACGTTCGGCTATACCGGGGATGCGGACCAACTGCGGGATGTCAGCCTGCGCATCGCGGCCGGCAGCTATGCGGCTTTCGTCGGATCGAGCGGTTCGGGCAAGAGTACGGCGCTGCAGTTGCTGTCCCGGCTGTACGATCCCCGTCAGGGTACGGTTATGGCGGACGGGCTGGACCTGCGCCAGGTCAGCGAAGCTTCGCTGCGCCAGCGGGCGGTGTTGGTCACGCAGGAGACGTTCCTGTTCCATGCCACGGTGCGGGAAAATTTAATGCTTGACCGTGAAAATGGGACGGAAGCGGAGATGGAGACGGCAGCGAGGAAGGCGAAAATTCACGACGTGATCGCGGGTTGGCCGGACGGCTACGACACCTGGGTCCACTATGACGGAGGCTCCTTGTCCGGCGGCGAGCGCCAGCGTCTGGCGATCGCGAGGGCGCTTCTCCGCGATCCGGACGTGCTGCTGCTCGACGAAGTGACATCGGCGCTGGATTCGGTCGCCGAGGCGGATATCAACGGGTTGATCGAAGAGCTCCGTCGGGAGCGGAAGAAGACGATCGTCGCCGTCACCCATCGGCTGGCTTCCATAACGAATGCGGATATCATCTATGTGTTCGAGCAAGGCCGGATTGTCGAATCCGGCACGCATCAGCAATTGCTGCGGCAATCCGGACGTTATCTGGAGCTGTGGGAGAAGCAGCAAGGGTTCCGCCTGTCGGAGGACGGACTGCATGCATCGGTGGAAGCCGAGCGGCTCGCGAAGCTGCCGTTCTTCGCGGGAATCGCGCCTTCCCTGCTGCAGGAGATCGCCGCGCTGTTCGCTACGGAAACTTGCAAAGCGGGCGAGGCAGTCGTGCAGGAAGGGGAAGAAGGCCGCAAATTTTACATCATCGTTCGCGGCAAGTTCGATATTCTCAAGAAGGATCCGGACGGCGGCCTGAAGCGGGTTGCCGTGCTGCAGGACGGCGATCATTTCGGCGAAATCGCGCTGCTGCGGGATATTCCGCGTACCGCGACGGTTCAGGCGTCGACTCCGTCGGTGCTGCTGTCCGTAAGAAGGGAAGCTTTCCATCGGCTGATCCGGCAGTACCCGCAAATTTCGGACATGCTGGAGCGTACGCTGAGGCAACGATTATGACCAGCCTCTCCGGCAGGCAGACAAGGAGCTTGCATCATGACGATACAATTCAAACGCTGTGTCAGTGAAGATGAACTGGCCGAGGTTAGCCTGTTCCTGCTCGACCGCAGGCACGACTTGCATCCTTCCATCGCGACGCTGGACATGGTGACCTTGCTGTATCAATACATCACCCAGGGCCATCTGCATTGCGGCATGGATCGGGACGGCCGCATCGTCGGCGCCTTCGCCTACTACGTGGGCGCTCCGGAGGAGGAGTTCGCGGACCGGACATTCGTGCTGATCGACATCGTGATCTCGGACAGAGCTTATCGGGGAACCCGGTTCTTCTTGAACTGCCTGGACTATATGGAGGTCATCGTCCGGAAGGATCATCCCGAAGTCGATAAGGCCAGATTCGCCGCTCTGGCGGACAACAGCTATCTGTGCAAGCTCTATGCCAAGTTTGCTGCGCCTTGCTGCAGGCGGGAAGGCGTTAGTGGGCCGGAAATGGTTTTTAGCGAACGAATTGACAAAATATGCTCTACACTACGGAAATATAAACACGTATAATGGTGCCAATATCAATTTGCAATAGGGAAAGGAGGCTATCGACATGTATCCTACAACTCCGTCGATTGACAAAAGCGCCAAGAAGGGCAGCGGCTTCGGCAGAATCGTAATCGTCAACGATTCCTTGCGCCCGCAGCTTGTCGTGAAATAATGGCTTATTTCTTTCGCCCCTGTACGCTGGAGATGGATCATGAATCGTACATGCAGTTCGTCATCCGGCACCACCGGGAGCTCGGGCTGCCATATGCGTTCGCCGTGAAGCTGAGCTTCATGGCAAGCCCCCTGGCGCTGGGTCAAGCGCTTCTTGTCGTTGACGAGGATTCCTGGGAGTTCGTCGGCGCGGCCGGATTCGTCTTCGGCACCGGAGCCGGCCAATACGAGGATCGCCATATTTGCCAAGTTGAGGTTGCGTTCCTGCAGGAGCCGCAGAGAAGAACGCTGCTGTTCGCCCGAGGCATGCAGGCTGTCGTCGAGCTGGCCGAGCGGAACAATCCGGATGTCCGGTTCTTGCAGTTCTGGGTGCCCGAGGATTGGACCCGGTCGGAAAGGATCGTGCGCAAGCTGCTGTCTTTGCCGGGCTCGCACGTGCACGAGGATAACGGAATGGCGCTATGCCGCCTGCCGTTCGACGAGATTGCCCGTTATTGCCGACGGCTGAACGACAGGCGAACAACTGGGTACTGCTCAACGAGCCGTGAGACGTTTCGGCGATCTTTCGTGCCTGGTGGCGGCTGATTCAGGCAATATATGCGAGCGTTTTCGAAAAGGCTGATCTTACTCTTGGGGAAATTTGCGAATTAGTCGGTGTATCCATAAGTTGCAACAAAACCGCACCCGGTATCAAGGAGCGGTTTTGTTGCCTATATAGTCGGTAATTAAGAAATCGTATAATTTGATGTAATGCCGAGAAACTTCGTTTAATTCCGGGCGAGCGGCGCGTTTGCGAAGGAATTAGTCGATTGTTTCGTCTAATTCCGGGCGAGCGGCGCGTTTGCGAAGGAATTAGTCGATTGTTTCGTCTAATTCCGGGCGAGCGGCGCGTTTGCGAAGGAATTAGTCGATTGTTTCGTTTAGTTCCGGGCCAGCGGCGCGTTTGCGAGGGAATTAGTCGATTGTTTCGTTTAGTTCCGGGCGAGCGGCGCGTTTGCAATGTATTCTTCGATACCGTAGACGAGATACGTTCAGCCGTTCAATGTTTTAGCGAAGAAATCAGTAAGAATCCTATGAAAGTCATTGATCGTCTGTGCATGAAACGATAACGGCATCTTTAATACCGTCTATATAGAAGCTCCAAATAAAATTACCCTTATTTTAAAATTGCCCCGAAAGTATTACCGTATTTCAAGTTCATATCCCACGTTTGTTTTTCTCCTGTTTTTTCGATTGTATATTCGATTTTTGATGGCACCGTTAGCGAGACTAAATATTCTCCCGGTTTTACAGGCCCGTCCTTACCGTTAAGGTACCAAGGGATGCTGATTTCAAATCCTTCGCGTGGGGCTAGCTTTCCGGACACAGAAGGGACTTTAAACTCGTATAGGATTGGATTATTGGCGTTCGGAGAACTACCTTTCTTCACAACCATTGAAAGAGGGAAAGAATCCACGACGATCGTATCCTCGCTGGTATTCGTCAAGTAAAACGTAAAAGGTAATACAGCACGTTCCGCAATAGGATATTCACCCATGGAGTTGCTTGGCGGGATAAACTTGCTATCGATAGGTTTTACTACGACCGGATGGCTAAGGTCAAGATCAGGGTAAGATTTCACATTCGCTATATTTAGCACCTTGACACGAATTGTTGCCTGTTTTCCTTCATAAATGAGACGAGATTTGAACGATCTAACTTCCCCTGCTTTAGGCGGCTCCACATTTTCATTATCAATAAAGACATATTCCGATGTGCCGCGTACAGTCCCATCAGCCTCGACTGCCTCCAGAAATATTTGTTTTCCTGAAATATCTTTATTGATTTTAATCGTTCCGCCCGTAACCCATATCGATCCGTCTTCCCTGTCATCTACGATAAGATTCCCGATTGTTACATAGTTATCGTTACTTGTGATATTAAGTCCATTCAGCGTTTTTTCATCGAACACTTCAATTTGATTCAGATTTCCATTGTTTTTGGCGGCTGTGCTGAAATTTACGACCGCTCCCGTTGCTTCTACGAATGCCCGCAGCGGGATATAGGTCCGGTTATTATAGTTCAACACCTCCGTACCTTCCGCATGACTCAATTCCTTGACCTGATTGCCGGAATGGAAGGTGATCTTACTCGGGAATAGGACAGCTTTAATGCCGTTGGAAGCGACAGCTGCTGTGGAGAAACACAATACAATCCCGCACAATAGGCCAACAATAAACTTTTTCATCATTTCACAGCCTTTCAAGTTTTATCTAAAGTTACTTGACTGTTGCGAAAATATTGTTGTCGACAACAGTAGGATAATGCAAGGGAAATAGAAGCTTTGTCGAGAGAAGAACATAAAGAAGGACATCGACTTTGGATGGAGAAATTGTTGTTCACCAC